>Ga0247611_10001861_pt1 | contig 36303 bp, 47 predicted proteins | sample 177DNAGHGhighgp2_FD_192422 | JGI IMG/M metagenome (GOLD analysis project Ga0247611, IMG submission 192422) | Sheep rumen microbial communities from Palmerston North, Manawatu-Wanganui, New Zealand - 1770 DNA GHGhigh gp2 | ecosystem: Host-associated > Mammals > Digestive system > Stomach > Rumen... | reverse complement strand
TGTATTATCAATTAAACCTTGTAAAACATCTAAACTAAATTCTGGTGTTCCCATAAATATTACTTTTAAATCTTTCATCTAAATCACCATTATTATCTTAACATAATTTTAATAAAAAAGACAAAAATAGATAAACTATTTTGTCATTATTTTTATTTATAAAATCATTAATTTAAATATATTATTTTTCAATAAAATAGATAATGTCTACATTATTTCGATTTGGTTCTTTACCATTAGCATAAGACTTTGTTATTTTATTATCTTTAACATATAGTAATTCTGAAGAACCACCACCATCTAGATTAACTACATATTTACAATTAAAATTAGTATGCAATTCTTTACTAGGACTATCCTTAAACCATCCTGCAGCCATAATATAATTATGTTCATCAATTTGACATAATACTGTTCGATAGTTACTACCATCTATAGCACTTTCATTTTTACCTTTTTCTGTAAAGCCAACATTAGCCCAAGCATTTCTAATACCATTATTTTTATACCAATCTTCAAATGCTTTATAACCAGAAGAATTAAACATTTCAAAATTACTACTTGTAAAACTATTATAGTTATCGATATATGATTCTTTTATTCCTTTTGTTATAAATTTATTATCTTTCGAAATAGAAAATACCGAATAATTTATATGTTGTGGAGTATTATTATTAAAAAACCATGTAGAATAAGCTGGATTTTTATAAGTTTTTCCTCTTATTGCTATAATAGGAATATTATCAAATTGAGCTCCATTTGGACCATTTGGATGAACATATTTATTTATTCTTCCATTAAATCCACCATTTGTTCCAACTATTCCTTTATTGGAATTTTTATCCCTTACAATTTTAAATAAATCATATTTTGTTGCTCTACCACCTGATGTTTCATTTTCTACATTTCCACAATTAAGTTGTCTATAAGCGTCATCTACCCAAACTAGGGCATAACGTCTATCAGAGCCACTAATTTTTGCAATTTTATATTTTAGAGATGCACTACTATACTCAGTACCACTAACTATCGAATATCCACTTGGAAGAGATGCCTTAGTTATATCAAAAGAACTAGTTTCCTTCTTTACAGTAACTTTGCACGTTGCTGTTTTATTATTTTTGGTGGTTACAGTAATCGTTGCTGTACCGCTAGAAATAGCCGTTACAACACCATTTCCACTAACAGTAGCAACATTTTTGTTACTACTTTCCCATGTGACCGTTTTATCTGTAGCATTACTAGGACTAATTGTTTTAACAAGTGATATCGTATCAGATATATTAAGAGTTGCACTTGTTTTGTTTAAACTTATACTTTCAACAGGTACTTCATTTACAACTACTCTTATTTTTTTTGTTACATTTTTACTTTTAACAATTATTTCTGTAGATCCCTTACTTTTTCCTGTTATTAATCCATCTTTTACTGTAGCAACATTTTTATTACTACTTTCCCATGTAATACTTTGATATGTTGCATTTTCTGGTAACACTCTAGCTTCTATTTTTTGTGTTCCATTGACACCAATTGAAACATTTTCTTTTGATAATTCGATATCTTTATCTAAAACTATAGTATCAATCTTTTTTACTGTAACTATTGCGCTATCTTTATGTGAACCATCATTAGTTTCAATTGTTAAAGTAGCTGTTCCAGCACCAACTGCATTAATCTTAGTACCTGTAATAGTAATAACATTAGTATCAGTACTTTTTAGTTTTACACCTTGATTTGTAGCATTACTTGGAATAATATCATATTCAATATTTTTACTTTCGCCAATTGATAATTCAATATTATGTTCCTTTAATTTTACTTCTTCTACTTTAATGCTACTACTTGATTTAGTTACGGTAACATTAATATAACCATCTATTCCATTAATCGTTGTACCAACAATTTGTGTTGTTCCAACACTTTTTCCAGTTACAACACCATCACGAGATACAATAGCAACTCTATTATCTAAACTTTCCCAAGTAACTGTATTATCAGCATTACTTGGAGTTATTGTAGCTTTAATCTTTTTACTACCACCAACATTTATTGTAATATTTTTTGGTGATAACTCTATTTTCTTTGGCTCAACTACTTGAGTTCGATTATGTACAGTTACTTCGACTTCTTCACTGATTCCAGTTATTTTTTCGCTAACCATAATATTACAAGTTCCAATACCTTTGGCTTCTATTTTGCCATTATTATCAATTTCTGCAACACTTGGATTGCTTGTAAAATATTCTATTTCATGTAATGTTGATTCTTTTGGTGTAAGTTTATAATTCAATTGGAATGTTCCACCAACAATTAAATCTACTTTTTTAGTATTTAAAGTTATTCCTGTTATTTCAATATTATTATCAGATACAATAACAACACATTCAGCAGTAATATTTTTATATTTGTCTAAGTAAGCTGTTATTGTTGCTATACCATTTTTCTTGGCTTCAATAAATCCAGTTAGCTCATTAACCATAACAATATCTGGTTTATCACTTTTAAATATTACTTTTCGACTACGCGTATTATCTGGTAGAACTTTAGCATTTAATTGAAAACTATTATTTCTTTTTAATCTTATTTCACTTTGAGATAGATTTATTATTTCTGGTTTATTCTCATATGGATTATCAATTATATCAAGTGATGTAAGTCCAAATAAAACAACAAAGGCTAATAAAGCAATTATTAAACTATAAGCAATTAATCTCAAAAAAAATCTTATTACTTTCATACAATCTCCTATTATAATTAACTTTCTACAATATAAAACATATCAGCAATAGCTCTTCCACCACCAAAACGTTTTTTAGCACTAGACATTGATCCTGTTTTATAATATAACTTTCGACTTCCACCACCATCTAAATTAGCCGCTCTAACACATCCATATCGAGTTTTTAATTCATAACCAATAGCATATAAACTTCCACCACCACCAGAATAAATAACAAAATTATTTTTATTAACTTGGCATATAACAGTTCTATTTGTTTTATCATATCCAGAATCTGGAGGTAAAAGGCTTCCACCATTACCAATTGGAGAAACCGCAAAAGCAAAATTATTTCTTATACCATCTTTTTGCATTTCATTTTTTACTTTCATATTGGCATTATAATCAGTAGATGAAAAACCTGCATACATTTTTAAAATACCATCTTTGGTAATTCCAACTGTTCCATAAATACTATTTGAATATTTTTTATTTTCAACATCTCTTAATACTCTTCCTTTATTAACAACATAAGGAATACCTGGAGAACCACCCCAGCCTGCCCAGAAGAAACTTCCATTAGTTGCTACTAAGCCTTTATTTTGATAACCATATGCACTTATTTCATTACCTAAAATAACTTCCGCTGTCTTTGCATTACCAAAAGATGGTATTGCAGAATTAATTTGTTTATAAGGATCAGCTACCCATACAAGTACATAATCAGCACTTCCTACATTTTGAATTCGATATTTAAGAGTATTACTATTATATGATACTATTTCATTACCAATACGATATTCATTATTATCAGTAATTGGTGGAAAAGTTTGAGCATTAACTGTAATATTACAAGTTACCGTTTTATTATTAGTTGTTTTTGCTGTAATTACACAACTTCCTTCTTTAATTCCTTTAACAACGCCATTTGAAACTGTACATACACTTGGATTAGAACTCTCCCAAATAACTGTTTTATCAGTTGTATCAGATGGCGTAATTTTAGCTTTTAATGTTACTGTTTCATTAACTTTAATTGTATCTTTTTCTTTATTCAAAGTTATCTTTTCAGCTTCAATTATTTTTTTATTAATATGAATAGGCACACTTACTTCAATACCATTTTTACTTTTAATAGTAACTACTACATCACCATCTTTAATTGCTACAATATTTCCTTCATTATCAAAAGCTAGAATACTAGTATCACTACTTGTCATTGATACATTTTTATCAGTTGCATCATCTGGAATAATTTCATATTCTATTTTTTTAGTATCACCAACATCCATTTCAATATTATTATTAATTATTCTTATTTCTGTAACTTCAATTATTTTATTCATTACTTTAACTTGAATAATTTTATTTATTAATTGATTTTCTGATGTTACTCTTACAATTGTATTACCTTCACTAATACCTTCTATTTCACCATTATTAACATTTGCAATTCCTGGATTAACACTATACCATGTAACAGATTTGTATTTAGTATTCTCTGGTAAAACTTTATAAGAAATAGTATATTTATCACCAACATATAATTCAACATTATTACTAGATAATTCAATGTCTTCCTCATATATTTCATTAGATTTACTATCACTAGATACTAAACCACTAATTATCATATAGATACTTATAAGTAAGATAATAATAAATAATATTTTTATACTAATATCTTTTTTCATAGTACACCTACTATATTTATTTTAACTTTTTTTAACTAATTAATAAAGAAAAAAGTAGACATTCTTTTGTCTACTTTTACTTTTTATTAATCATGGAAGTATAACATATCTGGTAATTGACGATCTCCACCAAAGATTTTTTTAACATCAGACATATCTTTTGTTTTATAGTATAATTTTCTACTTCCACCACCATCTAAATTATATGGTGTTTGACAACCAGTTAAACTAATAATTATATTTCCACATTCTGAAACCATACCACTTCCTGATAGTAATACAAAGTTATTATCATCATATTGACAAATTTGGGTTCTATTTGCATTAACTTTACTAGGATCGATAGTTGCTGTACTACTTATTGTAAAAGTACTGTGAACACCATCATTAGTAAATGTTGATGCTGGTTGATCAACATATTGTTTTAATTTGCCTTTACTATTAACCCCAATAACAGCACTTGAATTACCCGTATTCTTAACAAGTTTACCATGACTCATAACAATACCACCTTTTGGTGTTCCACCATTAAAGAAACTTGCATTTACAGCTACTAAACCTTTGTTATTCAAATTATAATTATTTATTTCATTTCTTAAAATTGTTTCAGCTGGTAATACACCTTGAGCATTTGGATAAGCAAGAGCACTTTCAAGTTGAGTCTTTGGATTAGCCACCCAAATTAAGACTATATCTTGATTATTATATGAGAAAATACGATATTTAAATGTTGAACTACTATAAGAAGCCTTATTAGAATAATTATTATATTTACTATCTTCAGTAATTACATATCCACTAGTTATTGTTGCTTCTTCAACTGTTACTATACATGTTGCAATCTTTCCATTATTTGATTTTGCAGTTATTGTTGCTGTACCCTCATTTTTACCAGTTACTTTTCCAGAACTATTTACTGTTGCAACACTTGTATCACTACTTGACCAAGTAATTGTTTTATTAGTTGCATTACTTGGACTAATAGTTGCCATCAAAGATACTTCTTCTCCAACTTTAGTTTTAATATTATTAGAATTTAAAGTAACACTTTGAACCTCAACATCATTTGATTTTACAGTTACAGTACAAGTATCCTTCTTACCATTTATAGAAGTTGCTGTTATTGTTGCTGTTCCTACACCCTTTGTTTTTACAACACCATCTAATACCGTAGCAACATTTGAATTAGAACTTTCCCATGTTACTATCTTGTTTGTTGCATTATCAGGTTTAATTGTGGCATTCAAATGAATTTCATCACCAACAGTAGTATTAATAACATTAACATTTAAAGATAATGATTGTACTGGTACATTATCAGCTTTAACATTAGCTATACATGATGCTGTTTTTCCATTACTTGACTTAGCTGTAACTGTTGCTGTTCCAACACCTTTTGCTACAACAAGTCCATCTTTTACCGTTATAATTCCTGTATTACTACTTGTCCATGTAATAGTTTTATTAGAAGTATTATTAGGATTAAATGTAACTGTTAATGACTCTTTTGACCCAACTGTTAAGTCTAGCGTTTTTTTATTTAAAGATATACTTTCTGCTTCAACATTTGAAACTGTAACATTTATTTTCTTAGAAATATTTTTATGAGTTGTTGATACTATTATTTCTGCTGTTCCAACGCTCTTTCCTTCGATTAAACCATTATTTACAGTTGCAACACTTGGATTACTACTTGTCCACATTACACTTCGATAGGTTGCATTTTCTGGCACAACTGTTGCAGCAACTTTTGTCGTTCCTCCAATTGTTAAATTAATATTTGTTTTTGATAATTTAATATCTGTTTCATCAACAATTTGACTAGCCATATTAACTTTTACATTAATTGTTGCTTCATAGCCACCATCATTAGTTCTTATAGTTACCTTTGCTGTACCACTATCCATAGCGATAATTTTATTACCATCAACTTTAACAATACCATTATCACTACTTGTAATAGTTACACCTTGGTTAGTTGCATTGCTAGGTTTGATTGCATATTCAATTTCTATACTTCGACCAACATCAAGTGTTATATTACTGTTTTTAACACTTATACCTGTTACACCAATTATTTTATCTGTTACCGTAACATCTATTAATTGTTCAATACCATTAACGGTCGTTGCAACAACCTTAGTTTTACCTACTTTCTTACCGGTTACAACACCTTTACTATTAACTGTTGCAATACTAGTATCAATACTTTCCCAAGTTAAACTTTGATTAGCTTTAGCTGGTTTTACTTTTGCTACTATTTGTTTACTACCATCTACATTAACAGTTACTTTTTTAGAATTTACTTCGATTCCTGTTGGATCGATAACTTCATCATGATCTATATTATCACCTGGATTATCTTCACTTCTAAAGACTTTTACTAAAGCTGCATCTTGAATTCCTGACAATTTATCAGAAACAGTAATATATGCTTGCCCTTCTCCCTTAGCTTCAATCATTCCTAATTTATCAACGATAGCAACCTCTGGATCACTTGTCATATATTCAAATTCATGAAGAGTTGCCTCACTAGGAACATATTTATAATTAATTTGATATTTTTTACCAATTTGTAAATTAATATTTTTAGGACTTACAATTATTTTTTCTATTCGAATATTATTTTCTGAAACAACTACTAAACATTCTGCTTTAATATTTTCATTTGATTCTAAATATGCTGTTATTGTTGCAATACCATTTCTTTTAGCTTCTACATATCCTGTTATCTCATTTACTGAAACAATATCTTCTCTATCACTTTTATATTTTACTTTAGATCCTCTTGTATTCTCTGGATAAACTTTACTTGTTAATTGAAAACTTTTATTTCTTTTCAATCTTATCTCCGTTTGTGATAAACTAATTAACTCTGCTTTTTTATCATATGGACTTTCAATAACACCATATGTTACTAATCCAAAATATACAACAAAGCCAAAAATACCTATAAGTAATAAAATTGATATCAATCTTAAGAAACCTCTTGCTATTTTCATATACAACTCCTATTTTAATTATATCATTGATTATAGTATCTACAATTAATTTATAATGTTTAAAAATTTATCTTTACATAATAAAAAAGTGATAATAATATCACTTTCTAATAATTATTTTTTACTACATTTTCATAAACATTTACTTCTACTTCTTGATATACACCTGATACTTTATCATTAACAACTACTTGGGTTATTCCTTTATTAATAGCTTTGATATTTCCCTTACTATCTATTGTTGCTATATTAGAATCACCTGACATAAATTCTATTTCATGTAAAGAAGCTTCTTTAGGTAAAATATCATAATCAATTTTATATTTTTCACCAGTTTGTAAATAAACTTTATTTGTACTTAAAATAATATCTTCGATACGAATATCATTATCAGATACTATTACAAGACATTCTGCTTTAATATCTTTATATTTATCTAAATATGCGGTTATTGTTGCTACTCCATTATTTTTAGTTTCCATATATCCTGTTATTTCATTAACACTAACAATATTGGGTTTATCACTTACATAAATTATTTTTTTATTATTAGAATCATCTGGTAAAACTTTAGCATATAATTGAAATGTTTTAAATTTATTTAATCTAATTTCACTTTTAGATAAAGATATATCTAGAGGCCTTTTATCAAATGGATTAGTTATTGTTCCATTTAACATTAATGTAAAAACTAAAATAAAAATAATAATTCCCATCAATAGAACTATTGATGTAATCTTTAACGATTCATTATTTATTTTCATAGTTCACTCCACATCTTATTATAACATTTGCAATTATTAATATAATAAATTTACGTTAATATTACATTACAATAAAATATTATTACTTAATTAATTGATTTTAATTATAAACAATGTTATTTTTACTTTAGTGATAGTATGAAAAATAGATATTATTTTATAACCATAATTTTATTATTATTAAGTATCAATGTTAAAGCTGTTAAAAAAGATGGATGGCATTTATTACCATCATCTACTAATGCACAAACTAGAGTTTGGGCTTATTACAAAAATGGTGAAGAAAAACTAAGATATAGTAAAATGATATATGTTCATGGAGGTTGGAATACAACTCCAGAAGACTCTTTAGCATCTCTTAAAGTATTAAAGAATAATGGCTATTACGCTTTAACAGTAGATATTAATTTTACCAAAGATGATATACCCGTTCTAATTCATAACGATACAATTAATTGGGTAGCAAGAAATAGTGATTTATCTGAAATAAGAGAAACATTGTATGTTAAAAATATGACTCTTGAAGAAATAAAAAAATATGACTTTGTAGTATCAGGAACAGGAAAAGTTTTATCAAATTATAAAGGTAATAAAATAACAACATATGAAGAAGCACTTGATTATTGTAAAAAAAATGGATTAACTCTTGAAGTTGAAATAAAAGAAGGAACTAAAGCACAAATAAAAAAGATTGTTGAACTAACTCAAAAATATAATATGGATGGAGTTATTCGATGGACAAGTTTTAATATAACTCATTTAAAATATATTAATGAATTTGATGACAATGAAATGTTACAATTATTAACTTTCTCTAACTCTTATCAAGAAATTGATAATGAATACAATAAACATAATTTAAAAAATGGTAAAAACACTCTGCTATATACCGAAAATGATGGAAGTTTTATAGTTCCTGATATGCCAGAAGAACAAGCAAAATATCCAATGGAAAACTATAAGTTAAAAACAATTCCTCGAGCAAATATTTATATTGATAATACATTAATTGAAAATAATGGAAATAGAATTATCATTCCATTCAAATATGGAGCAGATGGTAAAGTAAAATGTAAAAGTGAAAATGAAACTATTGCAAAATGTAGTATTGATCAAGATAATAAAAAATTAATTATTGATATCATAAACGATAATATTCCTAGTTTTAAAATAACAATTTGGGGAACACAAGGAATAAAATATAGTGCAACAAAGTTAAAAACAATAACCGTAAATAATCAAATAAAAGCAACAAGGATAACTTTAAATAAAAATAATACAACATTAAAAATTGATGATAGTGAAAAATTAACATATAAACTAGAACCAGAAAATGTAACCAATAAAAAAGTTGCATGGATTAGTTCAAACCCTAACATCGTAACTGTTAATAATGGTGTAATAAAAGCCATTAATACAGGAGAAGCAATCATTACAGTAATGGCATCTAATGAAATAAAAGATGAATGTAAAGTAACCGTAATAGATAATAAAATACCTGTTACTAATATTAAAGTAAATAAAACAAATTTAACTTTAAATATAAATGAAAGTGAAAAATTAATTATTACAATAGAACCAGCAAATGCAACTGATAAAAGCCTAATTTGGACTAGTTCTAATCCTAATGTAGCAACTGTTGATAATGGACTAGTAAAAGCCTTAAATGTTGGTGAAACAACAATTACTATTAAATCATCAAATAATCAAATAATAACTTGTGATGTTATTGTTAAAGATAAAGATAGTAGTAATAATAACGATAATGGAACAACACAAACAATTATTGAAATAATCGCTATCATTATTGTTATCATTTTAATAATAAAAAATATATTAAGTATTAAAAAAAGGTAAAAATCTTTACCTTTTTCTTTTTACCATTTAATCCACATATTGGTTATTTTACCATCTCCATTAGGATAAACAACATTTCGATAATAAGCATTATGATGATCGTTATCAAAACAATCTCCATTACGACAATTAGTATCTGGACTTGGTGGATTCTTTTTAGATGTTCTTGTTAATACATTACTTAAAGTATAAATATAATCATCATCGATACCTATTATTACTTCATCATGACCAAAAGGAATACCTGTAACAGGTTTTTGTGATTTATCATATGTTACTAAGACATCACCAACTCTTACTTTATCAATATTACCTTGTAATGGAGTTGGACTATTTGAATAAGTCCTTTTAATATCGTTAGTATAATATGGCCAATTCATAAAACCTGAACAATCCATACCATTTAAATATCCTTCTTTTCTACATCCCCAAGAATTATTTCTTGTTCCAAAATGTAAACCTGAAGAAAATATATCATTAGCCCCTCTTCCTTGATATGGAATAGTATATGGAATATTACCCATTAAGAATCTACCAGCTTCTACAACACCAGCTCTTGTTCCTCTTCCTACTTTATTGATAATACTATTTAACTCCTTATTCAAAGAATCATTTTTAGCATCACTTATTTCACCACAATTTGTATATAATGGTTTATTATAATTAATTACAAAGTGATATGGTAATTTATCTGTTATTGAACATTTAACAGTCTTCGTTCTACCATCATTAAGAGTTAAAGTAACTTTTATATTAGTATAACCACGTTTAGCATTTTTATATGCATTTTTACCATCAACTTCTTTACCATTTAAATTCCATTTATAACTTTTAACAACATCTAAGTTATCACCAATTACTTTAGCTGATGTACCATCATTATCGACTTTTCCACTACATTTAAAAGAATAATTAATTGCTTTAACAGTAACAGTACATGTACCATATTTATTATTATTTGCTTTAGCAACAATTGCTACAGTTCCTGCTTTAACACCAGTTACAACACCATTATTTACAGTTGCAATACTATTATCACTACTCATCCATGTAATCGTTTTATCTGTTGCATCATCTGGATTAATAGTAGCAGTTAATGTTTCATTAGAACCAACATTAATTGAAATTGATTCTTTATTTAAAATAACTTCATTTACTTCAATAACAGGTTTTTTTACTAAAACTTCACAAGTTGCTATCTTATTATTACTTGTTCTAACAGTTATAGTAGCATATCCTTCTTTTATTGCATTAACTTTTCCATTATCAACTGTTACAACATTATTATCACTACTTTCCCAAGTGACACTCTTATTTGTTGCATCAACTGGTAGAACCGTTACAATTAATACTTCACTTTCACCTTCTAATAATTCAAGAGATATTTTATTTAAAGCAACATTACTTACTTCAACAGTAGGATTATTTTCACCATTAGGATTATTAGGATTACTTGGAATACTTGGATTATTATCAATTAATAATAACAATAAAAATATAATAATTAAAATTATAAAGATAATTATTATTATTATTGAATATTTCTTCATAAGCCTCTCCTATTATAATAATAACATTCTTTAAAATAATTAATAACAAAAACCAATATAGTTTATATTTATTTACAATAATTATTAATACAACTTTTTAAAGATTATTGTATAATTAAAATATGGAGGATGAATGAAAAAAATAAATGAAGCTGTTATACTCTTAGGAGGAATGGGTACAAGAATGTTACCATATACCAAAACAGTTAGTAAAGAAATGATTCCCATATATGATGTACCAAACATTCATTTACTTGTCAAAGAATGTCTTAATAGTGGTATCAATAAAATAATATTTGTTATAACTAAATATAATCGAAAACTTATTGAAAACTATTTCACTAATAATAATTATTTAAATAACTTTATTAAAGGTAATAAAGAAAAAGAAAAGTTATTAGATGATATCAATGAAATAATTAATAATATAAAATTTAGTTATGTTTACCAACAAGAAAAAGGAACATATGGAGCTTTATATTCAGCAAGAAAATATATTAAAGGAGATGCTTTTGCCCTTTTGTATGGTGATGATTTATTTGATAGTAAAACACCAGCTATTAAACAATTAATAGATAAATATAATAATGAACAAATAATGAATATAGGTACTATTAATACAAATAAAGATAAAGTTGGTATTGTTAAAAAAGATAAAAATAATTATTTAATTGATCTTATTAAAAGTGATAAAAAAATTAATGAAATAATTATAGGTAGAATGATTCTTTCAAAAGAAGTATTTAAAATACATAAAGATTTAAAATTTTCTAGCACGAATGAATTATTTTTACCACAAGCCCTACTTCACCATCTAAAAGACAAAGTAAAATGTTATCCAATAGATGGAAAATATTTTAATATAGGTGATAAAATAGGATATATTAAAGCAAGTATTAATTATGCACTGAAATCAAGTTATAAAGATGAATTAATTAATTATATAAAAAATATTTAGGAGGAATTATGGAAGATTGTATTTTTTGTAAAATAATTAAAGGAGATATCCCTAGTAAAAAAGTATATGAAGATGATTTAGTTTATTGCTTTCTTGATATTAATCCTCATACTGATGGTGATTGTCTAATAGTACCTAAAAAACATATTTTAGATTTTCATGATGCACCTGATGAGTTAATGATTCATATTAATAATGTTATTAAAGATTTAGAAATAAAATATCATTTAGCATTAAAAAGTAGTGGATTAACTATTATTCATAATAGTGGTGTTGGTCAAGAAGTAAAACATTTTCATATTCATTTAATACCAAGATATGACTTAAATGATGTTAGTTTAAAAGCAAAACGTGAATTACAAAGTATCGATAAAGTTTATGAAACAATAGAAAAAGAGTTTTTTTAAAACTCTTTTTATTTTACTTTGTGAAATTCTTTTAAATAATAATTATTATCAACTTTTTGGAAAACATATCGATACTTATTAACATTTTTGAAATCATCTAAATGTTCTTTAAAATATTTTTGATATAATTTTTCAAGTTCATCTATATCATCGCTAGATGAAATGATATTATTAGTAATATCTTTTTCATTAACACTATATCCATCAATCGGACTTCCTAATAAGAATAGAACATCCAAAGTATATAAATCTTTTTCTTTTTTATATGATGAAATATAGTAATCAATATAACCACTACCATAATATCCATGACCAGGATGATTATCATTATAAGTAAATTTTTTAGTATGTTTATTGTAATAAACTAATACTTCATTATCGGCCTTACAAATAATATTTTTATAATCTTTGGGAATGAAGCCATAAGCATGACTAAAATAATCATCAAACTTACTCTTATCTATTTCCCACTTATTTGTATCTTCTAAATGATTTGTATCACTATCATCAATTTTAGATATGTAATTAAAAGCTAGATATAAAATACCATTAGATAGTTTATTATTAAACTTAACATTATCATACTCATATGATAAAGCATCAAGACCATATTCATTAATAACATTTATTAAGAATTTTTTTGTAGTTTCTTCTGTTTCATTAACAACATTTTTAGCATCATCTTTAATCTTTTTATCATAGATAAAATAACAAGATAAACATAATATTGTTAATGCTACAAGAAATATAATTGTATTTTTAACTTTTGTTTTCATTATTCACTCGTATTATTTTCATTTTTCCTTTTATTAATAAGTAGAATTGTTATAAGAATAGTTAAAGCAACTAAAATACCTACTCCAACACAAATTATAATTAATTCTCCATTAGATATACCTTTGTTTTCTTTAACATCAACTTTTTGTGGTACATCTTTAGAATCATCTTTTTGAGGTTCATCACTCGTATTAGTATCAGTATCTTCTGAGTCATCAACAATCTTACCATCTTGATCAGTTACAATTAAATAAGGATCATCATAATTTTCTATAACCCATCCATTAAGTGAAGGAATATAATAAATACTATTAGGAACAACACCACAATATTTTACTTCATAATCTTTATTGGCTTCAATAGAGCCAATTTTTTCAGATGATATACCATTATCATCAAAGTCAACAGTTTTATATAAATTAGCCTCTTTCTTAGATTTAATTGTATAACCTTCACAATTATGGGCATAAGAATCAACTTTGCTATTAGATACAATAAAACCAGAAATACCATTATATGTAACATAATAATAACCTGGTGATTCTCCACCTTTATCAGTAGATAACCAATAATTAGTAATCTCCGTATTCGAAGGAATATAACCTAGTATATTACTATCTTTAAAATTACCATCAGATGTTTTATATATTGGTGTTTTATTTATTGTAATCATTGAAATATCTTCACCATCTACAGGAACCATTTCAAGAACAACTTTATCTTTATAACGACTAATAAAACCTTTAATGCCCTTATATGATACATACAACCAATAATGATTATATTCATATTCTGGTTTTAATTTAACACCTTTAGGAATCGTACCAACTTTATTAAAAATTGTTGCAGGTCCAGAATATACAGTTACATTATCAAGAGTTAAAGCTTGTACATTAACTTCTGTTTTTTCTTCTTCTAAAATTTCAAAATCTTTAGTTTTTGCAACTACATCTCTAGCATTAACATGACATGCATCATATTCATCATTAATTGTAACTAAATAAAATGTTTCTTCTTGAAGATCTTGTCGAGCATTATAAGTAGCCCCATAAGGTAACAATTCTTTATGATTATTATCTTGGTCAATACACATTGCCCCTTCAATATTTGATATCTCTATTTTTATTTCAGGGAAAGAAGGTGGTCCAGCATCAGCATGAACATTTAAAACCAATAATAAACTTAAGAATAATAATATATTTAATATTTTTTTCATATATTGATACCCCTATTCTTTATTAGATTCTTCATTATTATTTTGAACTGGTTCAACTTCATTACTGTTTTGAACAAGTTCAGATTCATTATTTTTCTTCTTATTAACTAATTTTATAATAACTAGAATAGTTACAGCGATTAAAACACCTGCTCCAACACAAATCATAATTAATTCTTCATTTGAAAGTTTCTTATCATTTTTAGGTTCAGGTTTCGGTGCTTGCTCCTTTTCAGGAACTGGTTCTTCCTTTGGAGGTTCAACATCACTTGGATTTTTAGGATTATCTTGTGAAGGATCATTTGCTTTTGTATGATCATATACTTCGCCTTTAGAATCTGTTTCTATAACAAATAGGTCACTATTATTTCCATTTTCTGCTTCTTTTTCTTGAACCCATGCATTTTTATCAGTTAGGTAATATGCGTAAAAACCTCGACCAGGTATACAATATTTAACATCATAATCTTTATTAGGTTCTATACTGCCAACAGCGGTTTGTTTTTTTAAAGCATAAGCTTCTACTACATCATATACATCAACCTTTTTTGTAACTTTTATCTTCGTGCCATCACATTTATATGCAAAAGTCTCATCATTATCAACAAATCCAGAAATACCATTATATCTTACATAATACTTGTGACCATAATCTATTTTCCAATAATTCGTCACTTCGGTATTAGCTGGGAACGTTCCAATCACTTTGTCATTAGAATCATTCCAAATTCCAGTTGCAGTTATTTTTAAATCATTTATTGAAAAATTATAGACAATATCACCATCATATTTAGGAGAATGAACAACTGCATTATCTTCGCCAGAAATCCAACCCTTAATTCCATTATATTCAACATATTTCCAATAAGTACCTGTATAATATGTTGGTTTTAACATTGTATCATATGGAATAGTTCCAAGCGTTTTAAAACCTTTATCAGGTCCTTCATACATTGTAACACCATCTTTTTTGATAACTAAAACATCGTAAATGTTTTCATATTTAGTAGCATTACTTAAATCATAACTATCAGTTATGATAACTACATCTTTACGTTTAATAACACATTCAGAATTATTATAATCAACGTAATAATAATCAAGCCCCTCTTCTCCATATACAGCGACAACTTCATCATAATTTATTTTCATGCCATCTTCACATGTTGCACCATTTGCATTTGTTACACGAGCTTGTAATGTTGGCAAGGATGGTGGACCCATATCTGCCTTAACATTTAAAACTAATAATAAACTTAAAAATATTAAACTATTTAATATCTTTTTCATTTTTATTTACCTCTTTCTTTTCTTTTGTATTTGTATTTTTATTAACTACTACGATAATAACAATAACTGCTATTATTACAGCTAATATTGCTAAAGATATCCATGTTCCATCTTCATTTTGATATGGTAATGGATAATTTGGAGCTGCTACATCTAAAAATCTCATAATTCCTCCTTTAATAAACAATCTCATTTATTACTAATCCTAATAAATATGAACTAGCATTTAATAATATGGATAATATAAATCCATTTATTTTTCTTCTTTTTAAATATTTATGATAAATTAATCCTTCCACTAATAATGTTAATATTTCTAGTATCAATAAACTAATATTACGAGCTTTTAATCCATGATAATAATTGAAATACACTGGTATACTAGATACTATTGGATTAGTAAGACAATTTGCAAGAAAGATATTTAATAAATCTTTTTTTCGATAACCAATAATAATTGCAATCCCACACTCAATAATAAGCGTTGAAACTAAACATATTACCATTACTTTAGGAAACTCAGCTATTGTCATTTTTAAGTTCCTTATATACTAAATAAATAGTAATAATAATTATTAATAAAATAACACCAACACCAATATAAAATAATAACTCTTTATTTTCTAAAAAATAATTTTGAAAATACCATTTAACCATTACTACTACCTTCTTTCTTTAAAACATAAGAAAGTGCAAATGAACATGCAATAGATAAAACTGTTATCATACCAATATTAACATACATACTAGGTATCTTTATAAAGAAAATTGGAGCAGTTCCTAAAAATAAACCAATTGTTGTAAGTCCAAAAGCAAGTCCTGGAGATTTCTTTAATACAGATACTAATATTGCAAGAGTAATAGACATCGTCATTGAAAAGAACATAACACCAATTAGTGATATAATCATTAATTTATCACCAATAGCTAGAAATGGTATAGCAAGTAATGTACTCCATATACCAACTTTTCTTATACCATACATATCAGATAAGATTCCTCCTAAGGCTTTTCCAAATCCCATAATGCAAAATAAATAAACATTTTGTAATGTCGACTTGTTCCATGATGTTGGAATACCATATCCCATATAACCACGAACAATTACAACTAAAACAGCAATAATAATAACAATTCCTGGTGAAATACTTTTTTTAACATAATCAAATTTATTACAATTACTATTTTTTGTTGTATAAGAATCAGCCAACAATATAAATGGTATCATAGTTAATATAATTGGTAATAAATAGAAGGCTTTTAAACTTGTTTTAGCAAGCAATCTACCTGTTATAACACCAAATGATCCACCAGATACAAAAATTGCACTATGTGATAGTTTTCCTTTCGAATTACGAAGAGTATTCTCGGCTCCTCCAACATGTAAACAACAATTACCAATACATATGATAAATAAAGAAATAAATTTGGATAAATCAAAAAAACTATATAAAAGAATTCCTAAAAACAATAATCCAACACCTATCATACTTACATTTAATTTTGGATGTTTATCATTAAATCTACCTATAAGACTTTGAGGTACAAAAGCAAAAGCATCATATAAAAATGGTACTAACCACGCCAGTGGTGAATTTGTTATTCTTGATAAATGAAAAAAACAAACTACTTCTACAATAAAATGAATATAAAAATATAAATAACCACAAGCTATATTATCTTCACATAAAACACTCTTTAATCTTTTCACTCTATCCTCCATAATTAATATATCATAATCTTAAATTATTTACATTCACTATTAGCAATAATTTTTAATTTATTTGCAATATCTTTATTCGTTACATATAAATCAGTTTTTACTTTTGCCCCATCTTCATTATAAACTTTTACATACATACAAAGAGCTGATAAATAAGCCCCATTAATATTTTGATGATTATTATCTGAAACATACACTTCAATTTTATTATTTAAAGCTTCTTTAAAAGCATTACCATCATTAATTACATAAGTCTTTATTCCATACTCCTTATTAATCATACTAGCAACTTTTTCTGTATTACTATTCATATATTTTAAGTCTTTAGAAAAATCAGAAGTTTTTGGAGGCCAACTTGTTCTAAAATAAATTTGTCCTTTATAATTTTTACCACCAATTAATTCAATAATTCTTTTGGTATCATCATAATATTTATTAAAATCAGGAAGAGCTGCAATTGATGTTTTTTCTTGAAGAATAATAACATCAAAATTTCTTGCAAGTATATACTTACTAAAAGGAGAGACAACTCTTGTTGCAAAGTTTGAACCATTTTTAGCTGTTATTGTTACATTTTTATGAACACCTATAAAATTAGAACTATCTTTCTTTTTAGTTTCAATCTTTTTACTTGAATCTGTTAAATATCCATTTTTATAAGCTAATTCTACGAAATTAAAAGATGGACTTTTATCAATAGAATTTGTTCTAAATGTTTTACTATTACCAATAATTAATATTGATAATGGATCTACTTTAATTCTTGCTGTTGCCGTTTTACCATTATTAGTTTTAGCTATTATTGTCGCTTCGCCAATTTCTAATCCAGTTACTTTACCATTATTATCTACTTTAGCAACACTTGGATTTGAACTTTCCCAAGTAACACTTTTATTAGTAGCATTAGATGGAGTTATAGTAGCAACAAGAGATACTAATCTTTTCGTTTTAATATTAACATTTGTTTTATTTAAACTAATATCTGTTACAGCTATATTTTCTAAAGAATCAATTTTAATAGAACATGTATCATAAAGTTTATTAGATGTTTTAACTGTTATCGTTGCTGTTCCGTCTTTTTTTGCAGTTACTAGACCATTATTATCAACAGTAGCTACTTCACTATTACTAGTTTCCCATTTAATATTAGTTGTAGCATTAGATGGTTCTATAGAATAAGATAACTTATAAGTATCACCAATTTTTAAATTAATATTTGTTGTATTTAAACTAATATTTGTAGGATAAATGATTGTTGGTTCTGTATAAACAGTAACATTACAACGATCATTTATTTTTTCATTTTCTGAAAGATAAGCAGTAATAGTTGCCGTTCCATTATTTTTTCCTATAATATATCCATTTTCATTTACAAATACAATATCTTCATTACTACTTTTATACCTAACATTTTTAACATTTTCAATTAATTCCAATTTAGTACTGGAACCTATTGGAATGGTAATATTTTTTTCTTTAAAAGTAATTTTATCTTCTTTATAATTACCACATCCAACTAAAAAAAATAATGATAATATTCCAATAAACCATATAAAAAAAGATTTCTTCTTCATACTATCACCTATTTTAATTATACAATTAATAAAAATTATAAACAATAAAAAACTAGTTAATTACTTAACTAGTTCTATTATTGACATTAATGCACCGTCTCCACGACGTTCATCTACTTTAAGAATTCTTGTATATCCGCCATCACGTTTTTCATAACGTTTTGCTAGATCATCAAAGATTTTCTTAACTACTTCAGAATCATTATGAAGGAAGGCAAGTGCTGATCTACGTGAAACTAAATCTCCACGTTTACCTAATGTAATCATTTTATCAACTGATTTACGAACTTCTTTTGCTCTTGTATCAGTAGTTGTAATTCTTTCATTCATGATAACTTGTTTAGTTAAAGTTGCTAACATACTTCTTCTATGTTTGTTATCACGACCTAATTTTCTATAAGCCATTATTTTCCCTCCTAATCATTTTCTTTTAAATCAAGACCCATTTCTTTAATCTTATCAAGAACTTCTTTTAATGATTTCTTTCCAAGATTTCTGATCTTCATTATTTCGCTTTCATCTTTATTAACTAAATCTTGTAAAGTATGAATATTAGCTCTCTTTAAACAATTATATGCTCTTACTGAGAAATCTAAATCATCAATACTAGTTTCAAGTGCTTTAGTCTTAGAATCTTCTGTTTTTTCAATCATTGTTACTGTATCTTTAGCAGAATGTTCTAGTACTTCGAAATGTTTCTTAAGTATTTTTGCAGCATCTCCTAAAGCTTCATCTGGTTTAATTGCTCCATTAGTCCAAATATTCATAACTAATTTATCATAGTTTTCATTTTGACCAACACGAGCATTTAATACTTCATAAGATACTCTTTCAATTGGTGAATATAGTGAATCAATTGCAATAACACCAATCTTATTAGTATTTAATAATTTCTTGTTTTCTTCACTTCTTACATATCCACGTCCATTAGATACAGTCATTTCCATGTATAAGTGTCCACCTTTAGTTACAGTGGCAATTTCAAGATTAGGGTTAACGATTTCTAGATCACCATCATGAATGATATCAGATGCTAATACTTTTCTTTCACCTTCATCACAAGTAACATCAATATGAATTACTTTATCTTCTAAAGAATTATTTTTAAGTACAACACTCTTTAAATTAAGAATAATTGTTGTAACATCTTCATAAACTCCATCTAAAGTTTGGAATTCATGTTGAACTCCTTCAATCTTTACACTTGTAATAGCTGTTCCTGGTAAGCTTGATAGTAATACTCTTCTTAGAGCGTTACCAATAGTATTACCGAAACCTCTTTCTAATGGTTCAATTTCAAATTTTCCATAAAAATTATTTTCAATGTATTCAGCTACGTTGTAATTAGGTTTTTCAAAGTCAATTCTTTGAGATACTTTTTCTTCTTCTTTCATGAAAACTCCTTTTCTATCCACGTGGGCGTTTTGGTGGACGACATCCATTATGTGGAATTGGTGTTACATCATCAATTGATGTAATTTCTAAACCAGCAGTTTGTAATGATCTAATAGCAGTTTCTCTTCCTGGTCCTAATCCTTTAACATATACTTCAACCTTACGCATTCCAAGGTCATAAGCTTTCTTTCCAGCAGCATCACTTGATACACCTGCAGCAAATGGAGTAGATTTTTTACTTCCTTTGAAGCCATTAGCTCCAGCGCTTGACCAAGCAATAGCATTACCTTCTTTATCTGAAATAGTTACGATTGTGTTATTGAAAGTTGCATGAATATGAGCAATACCTTCAGGAACATTCTTCTTAACTTTTCTTTTTCTTTGTTTGTAAGCCATTTTAATTTCCTCCTTTAACTATTTTGTTGCAGTTTTCTTGTTAGCAACTGTTTTACCTCTACCCTTACGAGTACGAGCATTTCTATTTGTTCTTTGTCCACGAACTGGTAGACCTTTTTTATGACGAACACCTTGATATGAATTTATTTCCATTTTAGTTTTAATATTCATATTAACTTCACGACGTAAGTCACCTTCAACTAAATGTTCATTAATTTGATCACGAAGTGCATTTTGTTCTTCAACAGTTAATTCTCCTGCTTTTTTAGTTGGATCAACTTTTGCATTTTCACAAATAGTTTTAGCAAGATTTCTACCAATACCATAGATATAAGTTAAAGATATACAAATATGTTTATCATTAGGTATATCTACACCTTTAATACGTGCCATAATTCCTCCTTAATTACCCTTGTGTTTGTTTATGTTTAGGGTTTTCACAAATTACCATAACTTTACCTTTACGTTTAATTACTTTGCATTTTGCACAAATAGGTTTTACAGATGGTTTAACTTTCATTATAATCCCTCCATTACTTTCTATATATTATACGCCCACGTGTTAAATCGTATGGGGATAATTCTATTGTTACATTATCTCCTTCTACGATACGAATGGAATACATTCGCATTTTACCAGAAACGTAGGCTTCGATTGTATGCCCATTTGAGAGTTCAACCTTAAATTTACCTGGTAAAACTTCTAATACTTTTCCTTCAACAACTATCGTATCATTCTTCGCCATTTAATTCTCCTGTCAGGATTTCATATCCATCCTTCGTTACTACTACGGTATGTTCATAATGTGCACTTGATGAATTATCAACTGTTTCAATAGTCCATTCATCATCTAAGATACATATTTCTCTACTACCATAAGTTAACATTGGTTCAACTGCAATAACCATTCCTTCTTTAAGAACAGGTCCTGTATGAGCAATACCATAATTAGGAACATCTGGCTCTTCATGAACATCAGTTCCTACTCCATGACCAACAAGTTCACGGACAACACCTAAATTATGTGCTTCGGCATAAGTTTGAATTGCGTGACCAATATCACCAATTCTTGCACCTGGTTTAATTACAGATAAACCTTCAAATAAACTTTTTTCTGTATGTTCCATTAAATATTTACGTTCTTCTGATATTTCACCAACAGCATAAGTCCAAGCTGAGTCTCCATGATAACCTTTATAGCAAGCTCCAATATCTAGCGTTATAATATCGCCATTACGAAGTTTTCTATCACTTGGTATTCCATGAACAACTTCTTGATTTATACTTGTACAAATACTAGCTGGATAGTCATCATAACCTTTAAAGGAAGGAGTACAACCTTTAGAACGAATAAATTCTTCTCCTAAACGATCAATCTCTTTAGTAGTTATTCCTTCCTTTATAAATGGTCGTAAATATTTATGAGTTTGATAGACAATATTACCAGCAATACGTAAAAGTTCAATTTCACGTTTACTTTTAATACTAATCATTTATTACACCCTCTATCGCTTTAATAGTAAGATCAGGATCAACTGAATCGATACTAACTAGCACATTATTCTTTTTATAATATTCAACTAATGGATAAGTCTTTTCAATGAATTCTTGATAACGAACAGCAAATGATTCACTATTATCATCACTTCTTTGATAAAGATTTCCTCCACATTTATCGCACTTACCTTCTACATGTGGTGTGTTAACACCAGTTAAAACATTGTAAGTTGCGCCACAGTTTTCACATAAACGACGGCCTGTGATACGTTTTTCTAAAATATCTTTTGGAGTATCTAAATAAATTACAACTCCAAGATTTCTATTAACTTCTTTTAATATCTTATCGTATTCTTCCGCTTGATTAAGATTTCTTGGAAAACCATCTAAGATATATCCATTATCTAAATCGGGCATTCTAAGTCTTTCTCTTACAGCGTCATATACAATTTCATCAGAAATAAGTTTTCCACCTTCTAATAGAGCTGCAATCTTATTTCCTAGTTCTGTACCGCTTTTAGCAATACCTCTTAAAATATCACCTGTAGAAATATGAATGTATCCATACTTTTCAATTAATAGCTCACTCATTGTGCCTTTACCAGCAGCAGGTGGTGCTATAAAAATGATATTTTTCATTAACGTCTACTCCTTGCTTTCTTGTAATTTCTAGTTGCTAAACTTCCTTCTAATTGTTTATATGTTTCAAGTGCAACACCAACAACAATCAAAATTCCCGTACCACCAATAGCTCCACTAGCAGCCATTCCTGTTAACTTTTGAAGTACAATCGGAATAATTGCTAAGAATATCAATAACAATGTACCTGTTACTGTAATTCTTGATAATACAAAACTAATATATTTTGATGTATCTTTTCCTGGACGAATACCAGGGATATATCCACCATTCTTTTGTAAATTATCAGCAACATCATCTGGTTTTAATTGTAAGAATGTATAAAAATATCCAAATAAGAATATTAATACAATATAAATTACAAATCCTATTGGTTCACTATAATTTAAATATTTATTAACAAAATCAGTAAGACTTTGTTTATTAGCAAAACTTGCAATCGTTGATGGAATACTCATTAAACTTGAAGCAAAAATTACTGGCATAACTGATGCTGTATTAAGTTTAATTGGTAAGAATGATTGTTCACTACCATAACTTCCAGTTGTACGATTAGCATATTGTAGTGGGATTCTTCTTTCAGCTTCTTGAACATATATAACACCAACAATAATGACGAAATATGCAAGAACAAATCCAACAAATTTACAAATTCCTAGTGCGATTTGACCTGTTGTTCCTGAAAATACGATTAGATCTTTAAATGCTGCAATAAAAGTTGCAGGAAGGGATGCAATAATACCAGCCATAATCATTAAGCTGACACCATTTCCAATACCTTTTTGTGTTATTTGATCACCTAACCATAAACAGAAGGCCGTACCTGCTGTTAAGATTATAGCAACATATAAATAACTTAAACTACTAGCATTTCCTAAAAACGCATAACTAAAGGCATAACCTTGTAAGAATGAAAAACCAATACCTACATATCTAGTTATTTTATTTAGTTTTTGTCGTCCTACAGGGCCTTCTTTCGAAAGCTCTGAAAAATATGGAACAATATCCATTTGTAATAATTGAACAATAATGCTTGCGGTGATGTATGGTGAAACACCAAGAGCTAAAATACTAAAGTTCTTTAAAGCTCCACCACCCATTGCATTAAGTAACTCTAAGAATCCTAAATTTTTAGTGATATCTTGAGTACCAGGAACTCTTAAATTAGTTCCAACAATAAATATTAATAATGCACCTAGGGTAAAATAAATTCTTTTACGTAAGTCTTTATTAGTAGGTGCAGTTATTTGCTTTAATGTAGCAAACATCTTAGATCACCTCTAATGTACTTCCTGACTTTTCAATTTTATTAACTGCTTCTTTACTAAATTTATTAGCTTTAATTGTTAATTTCTTTTCTAAAGTACCATTTCCTAGTACTTTAACACCATCTAATTGATTTTTAAGTAATCCAGCTTCGTGTAAAATTTCTGGAGTTACTACTGCTCCGTCATCAAATTTGTTTAAATCACTAACATTGATAACTGCATATTTAATTTTAAATTGGGCATTAGAGAAACCTCTTTTAGGTAATCTTCTATATAATGGTAATTGTCCACCTTCAAAAGTTGCTGGAATAGATACACCACTACGAGCTTTTTGACCTTTTTCTCCTTTACCACTTGTTTTTCCAAGGCCAGAACCAGGTCCACGTCCAACACGACGTCTTTCTGTTCTAGCTCCATTATTTTGCATTAATTCATTTAATTTCATTAGCCTAAAATCTCCTCTTTAGTTTTTCCACGTAATTCACATACATGATTTAAATCTTTAAGTGATTTAAGAGCATTCATTGTAGCAGTAGCTACATTTAATTTTGTGTTTGCTCCAAGTGATTTACTTGATACATCCTTAACACCAGCAAGATCAAGTACAGCACGACAAGCACCACCAGAAATTAATCCAGCACCAGCAGGAGCAGGTTTAATAATTACACGACTTGCACTACTCTTACCTGTTGCTTCATGAGCAATTGTACGATTATCAATTAGATTTACTTTAATTAAGTTCTTGTTTGCAGATTGAATAGCTTTCTTAACTGCATCTTGAACTTCAGCTGCCTTACCAATTCCTAAGCCAACTGTTCCTTTTCTGTCTCCAACAACAACACATGCTGAGAATCTTCTTTGACGTCCACCTTGTGTTACTTTAACAACACTTTTAACTTCAATTACTAATTCTTCAAGTGTTTTCTTGTTATTATCTCTTTCTCTTTTTTGCATAAGTGCCTCCTAGAATTCTAACCCGTTTTCACGAGCTGCGTCAGCTAATGCTTTAACGCGTCCATGGTATAAGTATCCACCACGGTCAAATACAACCTTTTTAATTCCAGCTTTAACTGCTTTCTTAGCAATACTTTCACCAACTTTTGTAGCTGCTTCAATGTTAGCGTTTTTAAGCTTTAACTCTAGAGAACTAGCACTTACAAGGGTTACACCTTTACTATCATCAATTATTTGTGCATAAATGTTAGCATTTGAACGGAATACACAAAGTCTTGGACATTCAGTTGTTCCACAAACTTTATTAGTTACACGTTCATGTCTAATTTTACGAACATCATTTCTTGATTCTTTCTTAATCATCTTAATTCTCCTTATCTACTATTTAGCAGCTTTCTTTCCTTCTTTACGACGTACATGTTCATCTTTGTATCTAATACCTTTTCCTTTATAAGGTTCTGGCATTCTAACTTTACGAACATTAGCCGCAAATTCACCAACTAATACTTTATCACAACCAGAGATTGTAATTTCTGTATTAGATGCTGCTTCTACTTTTAATCCATTAGGAACTTCTAATACTACTGGATGACTATAACCTGCATTAATAGTTAATTTATTACCATTAACAGCAAATTTATAACCTACACCAATAATTTCAAGATCCTTTTTGAATCCTTCTTTAACACCCTTAATTAAGTTTGTTAAATTAGCATTCATTGTTCCATGAAGCATATTAGCTTCATCAGTTTCAGATGTTTTAGTTAATGTAATTTTTCCATCTTCAACTTTCATTTTAATTTGTTTTGCTAACTTCATTGATAGTTCGCCTTTAGGACCTTTAACAGTTACTAAACCATTTTCTTCCTTAACTTCAACACCATCAAGAATAGTTATTACTCTGTTTCCTATACGACTCATGTTAAACTCCCCTTACCAAATATAGCAAAGAACTTCACCACCAAGGTTTTGTTTACGAGCTTCTTTATCAGTCATAACTCCATGACTTGTAGAAATAACAGCAATACCTAAACCATTTAATACTTTAGGAATTTCTGTACTCTTAGCATAAACACGTAGACCAGGTTTTGATATACGTTTTAGACCTGTGATAACTCTTTCCTTATTTTTTCCATATTTTAATGTAATATCAATTGTTCCTTGAACATTGTCGTCATTTACTTTGTAATCCTCAATAAAACCCTCATCTTTTAAGATTTTTGCAAGGCTTACTTTCAAATTCGAAGCAGGTACGCTAACTTCTTGATAGCGCATTTGGTTAGCATTACGAATTCTTGTAAGCATATCTGCGATTGTATCAGTTACTACCATAAATATTTATCCTCCTTCTACCAGCTTGATTTTTTAACACCTGGTATTTGTCCTTTATAAGCAAGTTCACGGAAACAAATTCTACAAATACCGAATTTACTTAATACACCGTGTGGTCTTCCACAACGAGAACATCTTGTATATTCACGAACTTTATATTTTTGTTTTCTATTTGCTTTAACAATCATACTTTTTTTAGCCATAATTTATATTTCCTCCAATTACTTTCTGAATGGAATTCCAAGTAATGATAGAAGTTCTTGGGCTTCTTCATTAGTTTTAGCTGTTGTTACAAATACAATATCCATACCACGTACTTTAACAACATTATCAAATTCGATTTCTGAGAAGATTAATTGTTCTTTTAAACCTAATGTATAATTTCCTCTTCCATCAAATCCTTTTGGACTAACACCACGGAAATCTCTTACACGAGGAAGACCAATAGCAATTAACTTATCTAAGAATGTATACATATTTTCACTTCTTAGAGTTACTTTACATCCAATAGCTTGTCCTTCACGAAGTTTGAATCCTGCTATTGATTTATGAGCTTTAGTTATAACTGGTTTTTGACCAGTAATAAGTTCAAGTTCAGCTACTGCTGCATCTAATAATTTACTATTAGTTGTAGCATCACCTACACCAATGTTAACAACAATTTTTTCTAACTTTGGTACTTCCATGATACTTTTATAATTATATTTTTCTTTTAAACTTGGAACTACTTCTTTTAAGTATTTTTCTTTTAGGCGGTTCATAGATTACCCTCCTTCCGATTAATCAAGCTTTTCGCCTGATTTTTTTGAAATTCTAACTTTTTTATTATTCTCTATAGAATGCCCGATTCTAGTAGGTTTCTTTTCCTTTGGATCAATAATCATAACATTAGAACGATGAATTGGTGCTTCGCGTTCAACGATACCACCAGATTCTTGACCGTTACCTTTAGTGTGTTTCTTAACCATATTAACACCTTCAATTATTACACGGTTTTCATCCTTAAGTACTTTCTTAACCTTTCCTTCAGAACCTTTACAAGAACCAGCAATTACTACAACTTTATCTCCTACTTTAATTGACATAATTCATTCTCCTTATAGTACTTCTTTAGCAAGGGATACAATTTTCATGAAATCTTTTTCACGAAGTTCTCTTGCAACTGGTCCAAAAATACGTGTTCCGACTGGACTCTTATCATCTCTTATAATAACGCATGCATTGTCATCAAAACGAATTGTACTACCATCTGGTCTTCTAATTCCAAATTTTGATCTAACAACTACAGCCTTAACAACTTTTCCTTTTTTAATGGTTCCATTTGGAGTAGCATCTTTAACAGTACCTACTACAATGTCGCCAACATTTCCGAATTTAACTTTGCTTCCACCCATAACACGAATAACTAAAAGTTCACGTGCTCCAGAGTTATCAGCAACTTTTAAACGGCTTTCTTGTTGAATCATATTTTTTCCTCCTTCATATTAGAGTTATAAAATAACTGCTTCTTTTACTATTTCTTTTAAATAGAAATGTTTTGTTTTTGATAATGGACGAGTTTCTACAATTCTAACTGTATCGCCCTCTTTTGCTTTGTTAGTCTCATCATGAACAGCATATTTCTTTGATGATTTAACACGTTTTCCATATAATGGATCTTTTTTATAAGTTTCAACTAAAACAGTAATAGTCTTATTGTTTTTTGCACTAACAACTTTCCCTGTTAATGATTTGATTCTTGCTTCCATTATTTACTAGCCTCCTCTATCTCACGTTCACGTAAGACTGTTTTAAGTCTTGCTACTTCGTGTCTTAATTCTCTAATTCTTGAAGGTTTTTCTAATGAACCAGTAGCTTGTTGAAAACGTAAATTAAATAACTCTTCTTTAGCACTAACGATTTTTTCATTAATGTCTTTAGTGGATAATTCTCTAATTTCTTTAACCTTCATTCTATTCACCACCATTTTCTTTCGTAACAAACTTAGTCTTTATTGGTAGTTTATGACTAGCTAGACGGAATGCTTCACGTGCTGTAGCTTCATCAACTTCTCCAATTTCGAACATAATTTTGCCTTCTTTTACAACAGCAACCCACTCATCTACGTCACCTTTACCTTTTCCTTGACGAACACCAATAGGTTTTGCTGTTCTTGGCATGTGTGGGAAAATATTAATCCATACTCTTCCACCACGTTTCATATATCTTGTCATAGCAACACGGGCAGCTTCGATTTGATTTGCATTAATCCAAGCTCCTTCTTTTGCCATAAGACCATATTCACCAAAATGTAATTCTAGATTTCCTTTTGCTTTTCCATCATAAGGTAATCTATGTACACGTCTATACTTTACTCTTGCAGGAATTAAAGCCATGATTACTTACCTCCTTCAGATTTTGTAGGAAGTATTTCACCTTTATAGATCCAAACCTTAACTCCAATCTTTCCAAATGTTGTATCTGCTTCACTTTGTGCATAATCAACATCAGCTCTAATTGTATGAAGAGGAATAGTTCCTTCAGTGTATCCTTCACTACGTGCCATATCAGCACCACCAAGACGACCTGATACTGAAGTTTTAATACCTTTAGCTCCAGCTTTCATTGCATTCTTAATAGCACGTTTTTGTACCATACGGAATGAAGCACGATTAGTAATTTGTTTTGCAATACTATCTGCAACTAATTGTGCATCTAAATCAGGTTTCTTGATATCAACGATTGATACGAATACATTTTCATCAACAATCTTTGATAATTCTTTCTTTAATTTTTCAATCTCTTCTCCACCTTTACCGATTAATACACCTGGCTTAGAAGAATGAATAATTACTTCATAACGATTTTTATTTTTTTCAATTTCTACTTTTGATATACCCTTGTCAACTAATTTCTTATTAATATATTCACGAATCTTAATATCTTTATTAAGACTATCAGCAAATTTATTGTTAGGAGCATACCATTTAGATTCCCAGTCTTTATTGATTCCAATTCTAAGTCCTATTGGACTAACTTTTTGTCCCATATAATATCCTCCTATCTATTAGTTACAGCCACTACAATGTGACTTGTTCTTTTATCTTTACGACCTACATGTCCACGAGAATCAAACATCATTCTCTTCATTACAGGTCCCATATCTACTCTAGCTTCAGAAACATATAATGTCTTTTCATCCATTTTATTGTTATTAACAGCATTAGCTATAGCAGAATCTAAAACTTTTTTAATAAGACGACTAGCCTTATTATTATAATTATTTAAAATGATTTGTGCTTCACTAGCATCTTTTCCACGAATTAAATCAACAACAAGTCTTGCTTTAATTGGGGAAATACGAACCATTTTTGCAGTTGCTTTAGCTTCCATCATTTATCCTCCTACTTCTCTTGACTATTACCGTGGCCACCGAATTTACGAGTAAGTGAAAATTCACCTAATTTATGACCAACCATGTCTTCTGTTACATATACAGGAATAAATTCTTTTCCATTATGAACAGCAAATGTATGTCCAATAAAGTCAGGATAAATTGTAGAACGGCGTGACCAAGTTTTAATAACTTCTTTTTTACCTGTTTCATTTAATGATTGAACCTTTTTAAGTAATCTATCGAAAACATAAGGTCCCTTTTTTAAACTTCTTGCCATATTAATTATTCCTTTCCTTATTTACTATTACGACGACGAACGATTAATTTGTCGCTTGCTTTCTTAGTTCTTGTCTTATATCCAAGAGCTGGTTTACCCCAAGGTGTAACTGGTCCTTTACGTCCAACTGGAGCACGACCTTCACCACCACCATGTGGGTGATCATTAGGGTTCATAACAGAACCACGAACTGTAGGACGAATTCCCATATGACGAGTACGTCCAGCTTTACCTAGTGATACAAGTTCATGATCAGCATTTCCTACTTCACCAACTGTTGCATAACATTTTCCTAATACTTTTCTTTGTTCACCACTTGATAAACGAACCATAACATAGTTATCTTCACGTCCTAAGATTTGTGCAGATGATCCAGCACTTCTTGCTAATTCTCCACCTTTTAATGGACGAAGTTCAATATTATGAATTACAGTACCAACTGGAATATTCATAATTGGTAATGCATTACCAACTTTAATATCAGCGTTTTCACCACTAACAACTTCCATACCAACAGTTAAATCTTTTGGTGCAATAATATATCTTTTTTCACCATCTCGGTAATTAATTAATGCGATATTAGCAGTTCTATTTGGGTCATATTCAATACTAGCAACTTTACCTGGAACATCATATTTATTTCTTTTGAAATCAATAATACGATATTTTCTCTTTTCGCCGCCACCTTGATGTCTTACAGTGATATGTCCTTGATTGTTACGACCACCATTTTTCTTTTTAATTACAACTAAACTTTTAGTAGGAGTAGACTTTGTAATTTCTTCATTAACTAAACTACTCATTTGACGTCTAGCTGCAGTAACTGGTCTAAAGCTTCTAATTGCCATCTTTAGTCCCTCCTTTACTTAATTTCGATAGTCATACCAGGAGCTAATTTAACCATAGCTTTTTTATATTTATTAGCTAATCCAGTATAACGACCTACTCTTTTTTTCTTTGGTTTTGTATTTAATGTAGATATTTCTACAACTTTTACTTTAAATATTTTTTCAATTGCATCTTTAATTTCTATTTTAGTAGCACGTGGATCACATAAGAATGTATAAACCCCATTTTGTTCATCAGTTCTACTTTTTTCAGTAATTAAAGGTGCTTTAATAATTTCTAAATACTTAGTATCCATTATTTATAAGCCTCCTCAGTCTCTTTAAGAGCCTCACGAGAGAATAGAAGAACATCTGCATTAACAATATCAAGTACATTTAATTCAGCTGGTTCCATTAATAAAACATTGCCTAAGTTACTTGATGCTAAAATAACATTTTCAGAAAGTTCATCAAGAACGATTAATACTTTCTTATCATTTAATTCTAATTTTGTTAAAGCGTTAACAAAATCTTTTGTTTTATTGCTTTCAAGTTCAAAGTTATCAACAACAACAATGTTCTTTTCCATAGCTTTGTAACTTAAAGCACTCTTCATTGCAATTCTTCTTTCTTTACGATTTGTCTTAATTTCATAGTTACGTGGTTTTGGTCCTAAAGCGATACCTCCACCTCTCCATTGTGGAGCACGAATAGATCCTTGTCTTGCACGACCAGTACCTTTTTGTCTCCATGGTTTACGTCCACCACCAGCAACTTCACTTCTAGTCTTAGTTGAATAAGTACCTTGACGAAGTCCAGCACGGCAAACAATAATTGCATCTGTTAATACCTTATCGTTAGGTTCAATCCCAAATACTTCTTTATTTAATTTTAAGTTCTTAATCTTTTCCATATTTCTTCCTCCTCACAATCCTTTTAGTTTTGTGATTCCAAAGAAGTTTCTTCATTAGTTTCTTCTTTTACTTCTTCTGTAGCTGGAGCAATTTCTTCATAAGAAACTAATTCCATAGGAGTATTAGTTTTACCATTTGCTTTAACTCCTGATTTAATAATAACTAAAGATTTCTTTGGACCTGGGACATTACCCTTAACTAAGATAACATTATCTTCATTCATAACTTTAACTATTTCAAGATTTTGAATAGTTACTTGTTCGTTACCCATATGACCTGGTAACTTCTTTCCTTTTAATACATGCATTGGTAAAAGTGTTCCAAGTGAACCAACACCACGATGATATTGAGAACCATGTCCCATAGGACCTCTTGTTTGGTTATATCTCTTAATAACACCTTGATATCCTTTACCTTTACTAACACCTGTTACGTCAACGATTTCTCCTTCAGTAAATACAGTTGCATCAAGAACTTGTCCTAATGTGTAATCGTTAACATTTACCCCTCTAAACTCTTTTAAGAAGCGCTTAGGTTCTGTATTTGCTTTTTTTGTGTGACCAATATTTGCTTTTGAAGCATTTTTTTCTTTAACTGTATGAGTAGCAACTTGAATTGCATCATAACCATCTTTTTCAGTTGTCTTAATTTGTGTAACAACATTAGGTTCAACTTCAATTACAGTTACAGGAACTAAATCACCTTCAGTAGTAAATACTTGAGTCATTCCAATCTTTCTACCTAAGATTCCTTTCATAATTAATTTCTCCTTTTCTTATTTTTTAATTTAATGTTTGGATATTGATATCAACACCACTTGGTAAATCTAAATGAGCTAAAGCATCAATGATTTCCTTACTAGGGTTTTTAATATCAATAAGTCTCTTATGAGTTCTCATTTCGAATTGCTCACGAGAGTCTTTGTATTTAAATACTGCTCTTAAGATTGTAATCTTTTCAACTTCAGTTGGAAGTGGTACTGGACCACTAACTTCACCACCAGAACGTTTTACAGTTTCAACAATTTTAGTACAAGCTGTATCTAAAATACGATGATCGTATGCTTTTAATTTAATACGAACCTTCTTTGCCATTTTGTGTCACTCCCTTCGTCTATATCTTGTATAGGCATGCTCCGCGCAAATAACCCGATAACCATTTAGCAACTCAACCTGGCGTATCGACAACCTTGCACATCTATGCACAACACACGTTTATCATTTTAACACTTTTTTTTAGTTAAAGCAAGAATTTTTTTATAAAATTTTTAATTATTTTTACGTAAAGAAAAAACTACTTTGAAGTAGTCTTTTTTATTCTTTCTATTACATCATTAACAATATCATTAGATGTTGATGCTCCACCCATAATTCCTATCTTATCATATTCATTAAAACGAAAATTAATATCATCTTTATTTTCAACTAAGTATGTTTCACAATTATCTTTTGATAAATTATATAGTTCTTTAGTATTAGAACTATTTTTTCCACCTATTATTACCATTTTATCAACATTTTTTGACAATTCTACAACTTCTTTTTGCCGTAAGTTTGTCGCATTACAAATGGATTTATTAACAATAATATTAATATTATTAAATTTATTTTTTATTTTATCAACTAAAATATCAAAATCATTATTATTAAAAGTTGTTTGTGAAATAATATATATATCTTTTCTTTTACTATCAATAAATTCTTTATAACAATTATCAATATCATTCTCATTTGATATAACATAAGAATATTTACAATGACCTTTAGTACCAATTACTTCAGGATGATCATGTTTACCAATAATTATAATAAACGAATCATTATGTTCTAATACTTCTTTATGAATAATCTTAATCTTTCCACAAGTTAAATCAATAATATCAAGATTCTTTCCTTTTGCTTTATCATAAATATCTAAACTTTCACCATGAGCTCTTATTATTACTTTAGAATTATTAGGTATTTCAAGAATACTATTAACAGTTATCATACCCTTTTCTTCTAATAATGAAACAACATCCTTATTGTGAACAATCTCTCCCAAACAATAAACAGGATGAAATTTAGATAGTACTTCTAAAGCCTTATCAATAGTATATTTAACACCATTACAAAAGCCTGAATTTTTACCAATAATTATTTCCATAATATCACCAACGTTATTATCATATATAATATAAAATAAAAAAACAAGACTTAGTCTTGTTTATTCTGTTGCTACTATCTTTCCTTCTGGTTCTTCTTCTTTAATTTCACGAATAGATTCAATAATAGGACGTTTACCTTCTTCAAGTAGTTCATCTTCTTCAGTTGCATATTTTTTCATAACTTTATCAAGAACATCCATTCCTTCAACGACTTTACCAAAAGCAGCATAATTACCATCTAAAAAAGTAGAATCAGTTGTTACAATAAAGAATTGTGTTGAAGCACTATTAGGATCATCACCACGAGCCATTGATATCGTTCCTCTTACATGACTTATATCATTTTTATGACCATTCGTTTCAAATTCACCTTCGATATAATTACCATTATCGCCAGTACCATTACCAAGTGGATCTCCACCTTGCATCATAAAATCTTTTAAAATACGATGGAATGATAAATTATCATAAAAACCACTATTAGCTAAATCAATAAAATTTGTTACAGTAATAGGAGCAGTATCAGCATCAAGTTCTAGCATTACATCACCAAAATCTTTAATAGTTAGTTGAGCATAAACTTTACCACTACGTAAATTAGAATGATCTACTCCTTTTATTAAATTAACAGTAATACCTAAAGCAATTACTACAATAATACCAATAATAGCAAGGAGTATTTTATGATCTTTCTTTTCTTTAACTTCTTTTTTTACTTCTTTAGTTTTTACTTCTTCTTTCTTCTCTATTTTCTTTATTTCTTTTTTCTTTGTTTCTTCTTTCTTTTCTTCTTTAACAGGTTTCTTAGTTACTTTAGTTTTTGTTTCTTCTTTCTTTTCTTCTTTAACAGGTTTCTTAGTTACTTTAGTTTTTGTTTCTTTTTTCGTACTAGTTTTACCAGTTTCTTTTTTTGTTGCCATATATTCCTCCTATATAAAATTATAACATTGATAAAAATAAAAATTATCTTTTTGACACAATTAAACAAATAAAAAAGTGGATAAAATCCACTTATTTTGTATATACATTATAAATATTAGGTATATATAATACTATTCCTTCTTTAATATCTTTTTTATTAATACCATTAATATTTAATAACATATCAGCATAGCTTTCATCTTCATAAACTAATAAAGCTATTTTTTTAATATTATCATTTCTTTTAACAATATAATATCCATCATTATTAGCAAAAGTATTATTTTCAAAATACATTCTCATATCATCAATACTTGGAAAGAACATTGTACTTGGATTATAAATACCATAATTTTGAATATTATTTACTCCTGCAAGAATACCTGCATATTTACTTGTTCCATAATATTTTTTAGACATTGTATATAAATCCATTGAATAATTACCAACTCTGATTTCATTTAAAGTATCAATACTTGGTAAATAAATAATAACACCATTAGCAATTTTCTTAGGATCATCAATATTATTATATATTGCAAGAGCTTCCCAATAATTACCACTACCATAGTTATCTTTTGCTATTTTCCATAAAGTATCAGGATTATTAAAAACATGTTGTTTTATAACAACTTCTTCTTTTTTATCTTCTTCACCTTCAAAGGTCATATTCATAGCACGTAAATCAAGATAAGAGAATGGCGGAATCATTATTTCTCTTCCAGTTCTAACCTTTCTAGGATTAGTAATACCATTAAAGTAAGCAAGTGGTTTCCAATATTCACCATTTCCATAATAGTCTTTCGCTAATTTCCACAAAGTATCTGTA
>Ga0247611_10001860_pt1 | contig 36305 bp, 29 predicted proteins | sample 177DNAGHGhighgp2_FD_192422 | JGI IMG/M metagenome (GOLD analysis project Ga0247611, IMG submission 192422) | Sheep rumen microbial communities from Palmerston North, Manawatu-Wanganui, New Zealand - 1770 DNA GHGhigh gp2 | ecosystem: Host-associated > Mammals > Digestive system > Stomach > Rumen... | reverse complement strand
CAAGGTGTGGCATGTGTGCCTCCCGTTGTTCCGACGGTCACCATCACTGTTGATGGAAAACAGGTGAGGCTTCCCAACATCCCTGAGCGCTCGTCGAATACAAATGGCTATACCGACTACTCGCATTATCAGGTGTATGCACCTGTTAAGGCCAACTCCGTCATCAAGGCAACGGCATCCGACCCCGCAGTGTCGATTAAGGTCAGTCAGATAGTGGATGGCCGCGCCTCCGTGAGATGCACCTACAAGGGATTGGAGAAAATCTATCTCATCAATTAACCACGGAAACCAACCATAAAAAATCCCCTCATCGCAATGAGGGGATTTTTTATGGGGTAAAACAAATTCTTAGTTTTGTCCAATTCGTAAGATTTCTCTGACTGTATAAAATATTACAAGTCACTATAGCTGCCCGAGAAAGTGGTCACGCTCATGTCGCCGGTCTGGTAGCCCCGCTTGAGCCAGCGCATGCGCTGTTCGGAGGTGCCGTGGGTAAACGATTCCGGCTGTGAGTAGCCTTGTGCTTGCTCCTGCAGATAGTTGTCGCCGATGTGCTGTGCGCAGTTGATGGCCTCGCGCATATCAGTCTCATCGAGTGAGCCGAAAGCCTCGTCCTCATAGTGAGCCCAAACTCCGGAGTAGTAGTCGGCCAACAGCTCAAGACGCACACTGATCTGGTTGGCTGCCTTTTGGTTGGTCTGGCTCATCTGCGAATGGGCCTTGCCCAGAATGCCAAGCAGGTTTTCCACGTGATGGCCCACCTCATGTGCAATCACATAGGCACGGGCAAAGTCGCCGCCTGATTTCAACTGTTTCTCCATCTGCTGGAAGAAAGCCAGGTCAAGGTATAACTTTTGGTCGGCAGAGCAGTAGAAAGGACCTACTGCAGATGTGGCACCGCCGCAATTGGTCTGGACCCTACCCTTGAAAATAACCAATGTGGGAGGGGTATATTGGGCGTTGAATTTCTGCTTGAAAACAGCCGACCACACATCCTCGGTGCTGGCCAATACTTGCCTGCAGAATTTCACTTGCTCTTCTTCCTCAGGCGAGAAGGTCTGCTGACCCTGCTCCTCAGTCTGGGCTCCGCCCAGTCCGCCGGCCTGCTCCAACACATCCATGGGGTTGCCACCCATCAGCAGCGTGATGATGCCGATGAGAATCATACCTCCTATGCCCATACCAGCCATCGTGCCGGTACTCATTCCTCGGCGATCCTCGAAATTCTCGCTCTCTCTTCTTCCGTCAAGATCCATAATATTAAGGTTTGGTTAATGATTCTTGTTGTTAGTGTGCAAATATACGAAGATTTTTTAAAAAGTGCATTATTCAAACGTTTTTTTTGATTAAAAATGACAAAACCCACATTAGCTTGTTGGTGTGATAAAGTTTTTTTATATTAAAAATGAACGAAAATTTGCTGATTTCATCCTTTTTTCTTATCTTCGCAACATAGTTGAACAACCCAATCCTTATTTATTATGAACAAACACGAGAAATTTGTCATTACCATTAACCGCCAATTTGGCACTGGCGGGCACGAGGTGGGTGCTGCCATCGCCGAGCGCCTCGGTGTGAAACTGCTTGACAAGCAAATCCTTGAAGCAGTGGCGAAGAAGTTTGCAATCGATGAGGAGACCGTACATAAGTTGGAGGCACGCAACAGGTCTTGGTGGGACGATTTTACACAATTCTACCGTTCCTATATCGTTGACAACGAATACCATGACCTCGGCCCGGAACTCACGTCGCATCAATTGTTTGAGGCACAGGCTTCTGTTATCCGACAGATTGCGGAGGAGGAGTCGTGCGTGGTGGTGGGCAGGTGCGCTTTCGACATCTTCCGCCATCATCCCAATGCACTCAAAATATTCATCCACAGCCCGGAGGAGAAGCGTATCAAGCGTATCGTCGAAAAGTATGGCGTCTCTTCAGCTGACGCCAAACTGATGATTGTGGACAACGACTACACCCGAGAACTGTATACCAAAACATATACAGGAACCGAGTGGTATGATGCCCGCAACTATGATGTATGTCTTGATGTGAGTGCCTTCGGACTGAATGGCACCGTCGACTATCTGCTGGCACTGATTGGTGAAGGCAGGTAAGGTGCTATTTCACCTTCCATACATTCAGTGTAATGCCTCCGCCAGGTCCGCCCCAGGCGGGGGCACAGACAAAGATGGCGTTGTTGAGCCAGGCATACTTGCTGTCGTTGGGTGCTTCGAATCTCGGAGAACACCTGAAATAAAATGAGGGTCTGCCTTGGGCATCCTGGCTGTTGCTGATGATGCCTTTGTTGCGGATGTGGATGTATACGCCATCGTCGGTCTTGATGGAATAGATAGCCTCTATTTCAGTACGGTTGGTCTTGGAGTCGGCCATCTGATAGTCTGCTCCTCCATTGAGGATGGTGCCTTTGAGCAACGGTCCTTCGAAGGTGCCGCCAGTGATAGGAATGACGGTTCTCCGCCCATGGGATGTCTCACCCACGGAGTAGGTTTCTCCAAGGGTTACTTTCAGTTGCATGACGAATTCTAATTCCGGGGTCTCTGCTGGGACGGTGGTTTGTGCGCCAACCGTGAGGGACAACAGTGTCATGATGACAAATAAGATGGTTTTTCTCATGTTGTGATGGTTTAGAGTTTTATTTTCGTGCAAAAGTAACAACTTTTTTCCTAAATATGTGATAACAATTTGGAAAAAGAATACTCTATAATAATAGAAACAATCACTCAATTATTGAATTATGCCATTTAATTACAGAAGAATCAATTATGAAGTAATGATTGATACAAAAAACTGTTACAAGACCATTCCGGAACTTGTTGATGCAGTCAGTCATTCCATTGACACACAGTTCATGGTTTCCCATGAAGACAACATTGACCAACCGTTACCCAATGAGGTCCATACAAAATATGTCGTGTCGGGTAAAAGGAGTTTTGAAGCGGCCAAAGGGTATCCTAATAAAAAGATTGCTGTGCTTAATTACGCCAACAACCACTCGATAGGCGGAGCACCATTCATTGCCGGGGCTCAGGAAGAATCGCTTTGCAGGTGCTCTACTCTTTTGCCTTGCTTGGAAGCGATGAGAATACCTTTCTATCAGTTGCATCGCCAGATGTATATGGCCCACGAATTGGATTATTTGGGTAATGATGACCTCATCTATACGCCTGATGTGGTGGTATTCAAAACTGACGAGCGAACAAATCCTGTTTATCCCCAAATGATGTGCAGAGATGAGTGGTATAAAGTCAATGTCATTACCTGTGCCGCCCCACAGTTGAATAGGGCAGCTGACCTTCCAAATAATTATGAGCAAATCATACGCTCACGCATCAAGAAAATTCTTGACGTGGCATCCATGGAGGGCAACGAGGTGGTCATTCTTGGCGCTTGGGGATGTGGCGCATTCAAAAATCCCATTGAGATAGTCGCCAGGATTTTTGTCGAACTCGTCAAGAATTATGATTTTGAAGTCGTTGAATTCGCACTGGCAACGACGAATGATGTTGAGAACTCTGCTTTTGCCCGTTATCTGCAATAACTTTGTCATTCTTTTTCTCTTCACTCTGTCGTTTGTCAATTGTCATCTCGGGTTCTTCACAATGATAGGGTAGGGATTTTTGAGTACTTTTTTTGCTGCTTTGCAGGAAAATGTGTAATTTTGCACGATTTTTCATAGACATTAATTGATAAGCAATGAATATCTCTCTAAAATGGCTGAAGGAATACGTCGATTTCGACCTCTCAGCCGAGGAAGTATGCGCTGCCCTTACCTCTGAGGGACTTGAGGTGGGCGCTCTCGAGGAAGTGCAAAGCATCAAAGGTGGTCTCAAAGGTCTCTATGTGGGTCAAGTGCTCACCTGTGAACCACATCCCAACTCCGACCACCTCCATGTCACGACCGTTGACCTGGGCAAAGGCAAACCATCGCAGATTGTCTGCGGTGCTCCCAATGTGGCTGCTGGTCAGAAAGTTATCGTAGCCGACTTGGGTTGCGTGCTTTATGACGGCGACAAGGAGTTTGTCATCAAGAAGTCTAAGCTTCGTGGTGTGGACTCTGCCGGTATGATATGCGCAGAGGATGAAATCGGTGTCGGCAGCAGCCATGATGGTATTATCGTCCTCCCCGACGATGCCGTGGTGGGTACGCCGGCTGCAGAATATTATCATCTGGAGAGCGACTGGCTCATCGAGGTGGATATCACCGCCAACCGTGCCGATGCCCTCTCTCATTGGGGCGTGGCACGCGACCTCTATGCCTGGCTTTGCCAAAATGGTTACAAGACCGCACTTCACCGTCCGTCTTGCGATGCTTTCGTTGTTGACAATCACGACCTCCCCGTGAAGGTGACCATTGCCAACACCGAGGCCTGCCGCCGTTATGCCTGCGTCAGTATCACCGATTGCGAGGTAAAGGAGTCGCCAGAGTGGCTCAAGACCAAACTCAACACCATCGGACTGAGACCCATCAACAATATTGTGGATATCACCAACTATGTGATGATGGCTTACGGACAGCCTCTCCATACCTTCGATGCTGACATGGTGACTGGTCACCACATCATTGTGAAGCCTCAGCCTGAGGGAACCCGTTTCGTCACTCTCGATGGTGAGGAGCACATCCTTGGCAGCCATGACCTGGCTATCTGCAATGAGGAGGAGCCAATGTGTATCGCCGGTGTCTTTGGCGGTAAGGGAAGCGGCACATACGAAACAACCCGCAACGTGGTGCTCGAGAGCGCTTATTTCCATCCCACATGGATTCGCAAGAGCGCACATCGTCACGGACTGAGCACCGACGCTTCATTCCGTTTTGAGCGTGGCGTTGACCCCAATGGCATCATCTATGCGCTCAAGCAGGCTGCCATCCTGTGCAAGGAATTGGCTGGTGGAAAGGTTTCTATGGACATCTGCGACGAATATCCCAACCCTATCGCCGACAGCATTGTCGACCTCAAGTATGACTATGTAGACGGACTGATTGGCAAACATATACCTGCAGAGACGGTGAAGAGCATCGTCACGAGCCTCGAGATGGTTATCGAGAAGGAAGATGAAAAGGGCGTTGTGCTCCGTGTGCCAGCCTACCGTGTCGACGTACAGCGTCCCTGCGATGTTGTCGAGGACATCCTCCGCATCTACGGCTACAACAATGTGGAGATTCCTACCCAACTGAAGAGTTCGCTCGTCATCAAGGGTGAGGAGGATAACAAACACAGAATCCACAACCTGGTGGCAGAGCAACTGGTAGGATGCGGATTCTATGAAATCATGAACAATTCGCTCACCAAGGCTGCTTATTATGATGGGCTGGAGGCCTACCGCCCCGAACATCTGGTAAGCATCATGAATCCCCTTAGCAGCGACCTCAACGTGATGCGCCAGACATTGCTCTTCGGCGGACTGGAGAGCATCGCATACAATGTCAACCGCCGCAACCCCGACCTCCGCTTCTTTGAGTTTGGCAACTGCTATGAGTTTGATCCCGAGAAGAAGAATGCTGACGACCCGATGAGGGCTTACCGCGAGGAATATCACCTTGGTATCTGGGTGACTGGAAAACGGGTGACGGGCAGTTGGACTCACCCCGACGAAGACAGTTCGTTCTATGAGCTGAAAGCATATGTGGAGAATGTGCTTGCACGTATGGGCGTGCAGCCAGGCATGCTGGTGGCAAAGAAGGGCGAAAACGATATCTTTGCCAAGTCTGTCGCCATGGAAAACCGTGGTGGACGCCTCGCTGTGGAGATGGGTGTGGTGAGCAGAAAACAATTGAAGGTGGCCGGCATCGACCAACCCGTGTATTACGCTGACCTCAACTGGACGGTCCTCATGAAACTTATCCGAAAGAATAAGGTGCAGTTCACTGAAATCGGCAAATACCCAGCCGTCAGCCGTGACCTCGCCCTGCTTGTGGACAAGAGCGTGGAGTTTGCCCAGATAGAGCAGACCGCAAGGGCCACAGAGAAAAAACTGCTCCGCAGTGTCGAACTCTTTGACGTGTATGAAGGCAAGAACCTCCCAGCAGGTAAAAAGAGTTATGCGGTCAACTTCATCCTCCAGGACGACCAGCGCACCTTGCAGGACAAGCAGATAGAGGCTATCATGAACAAACTCATCCAAGCGCTCAAGAGTAAGCTGGGCGCCGAACTGAGATGATGTAAGTTTATAATTCATAGTTTGGAAAACAATTATTTTCATCAATAAAAAATCACTCCAATGGGAAGAGCATTTGAATATCGCAAAGCTACAAAGCTGAAGAGATGGGGCCATATGGCCAAGACATTCACCCGCATTGGCAAGCAAATCAGCATTGCTGTTAAGGCTGGCGGTCCGGAGCCTGAGAACAATCCGACACTGCGCGCCATCATCGCCAATGCGAAGCGTGAGAACATGCCAAAAGACAATATCGAGCGTGCTATCAAGAATGCCCTGGGCAAGGACCAGAGCGAATACAAAGAGGTGAACTACGAGGGTTATGGTCCTCATGGTGTTGCCATCTTCGTCGAGACACTTACCGACAACACTACTCGCACCGTGGGTGATGTGAGGTCAGTGTTCAACAAATTCTCTGGCAACCTGGGCACACAGGGCTCGCTGAGTTTCCTTTTTGACCACAAGTGTGTGTTTACCTTCAAGAAAAAGGATGATGTAGACATGGACGAACTGATTCTCGACCTGATTGACTATGGCGTGGAGGATGAGTTCGACGAGGACGAGGAGGCTGGTGAAATCACCATTTACGGCGACCCGAAGAGTTTTGGTGACATCCAGAAGCATCTGGAGAACGAGGGCTATGAGGTCACCGGCGCTGAGTTCACCCGTATTCCCAACGACCTGAAGGACGTCACTCCCGAGCAGCGCGAGGTCATCGACAAAATGGTGGAGAAACTCGAGGATTTCGACGATGTGCAGACCGTGTACACCAATATGAAACCTGAGGAGGAGTAATGGGAAAGAGATTCACCTACAAGACGCAGGGCACTTGCAGTCAGTTCATCGAAGTGGAAATCGATGACGACGGCATCCTGCGTGACGTGGTGTTCATAGGTGGTTGCAACGGCAACCTCCAGGGCATCTCGTCGCTCGTCCGCGGCATGAAAGCCGATGACATTATCAAAAAACTCGATGGCATCCGCTGTGGCTACAAGAGCACCAGTTGCCCCGACCAGCTATGCCGCGCCATCGAAAGTTGTATGAAACAATGAAATCTAAGATTGCAAATAGCTGCTGCTATTTGTAATCTTCCGGTCCTATAGTGGTGTCGTAGAGAACGAGCGACTTATCCTCATACGAACGGGCAATGAAGCGGAAGGAATATCCTTCTTCCTTGAAACGCTTCTTGCCCGTGTCGTTTTTTACCTCCTCCGTCAGTTGGCTCTTGATCATGTCGGCTTTCTCGATGGCGCGCGCTGCGCTCGTCGAGTCGGTCATGATGGAGTAATGGTTGACTAAGGTATGGGATTTCTTGTCGAAGGTCATGCTGTCGAGGAAAGTGTTCCCATTCAACTTCACCGGACAGAATTTCTGGGTATACTCATCCGCCTCACGGGCGGCACGGTCTTCCAACGACTCCTGACATCCCACCAACATGGTGAGAACCAGGCAAGCAATGGCTATCCTTTTCATCTTTATGCTTGGTTTTGATGATTATTGATGATTTTATGTAGCAAAGTTAAACATTTATAATCATTCCTATTGCGATTATGGTCAAAAAAGTTGCCATTATTGCTGAAATATGCTTAACTTTGCATTCAACAACCCATATATCCTATTATCAATATGAGTGAGAGAAGCAGAAAAAACATCACCGAATACATCAGGGCCCGATATGCAGTCCTTGTGATAGAATCCTTTGAGGAAGAGCGAGTGTTGGCAGAACTGAACAGCGTGGCTGGTGACATCCACCATGAGTTGTATGTGTGGAACTCTACCGAGGGCATCAAGTACAACGGCAAGGTGGCGGATGCCAAGACGGCTGACCTGAGGGCTGCCATCGATTTCTGCGAGAACAAGGCGAAGGATGCCAACAGCAAGAGCCTCTTTGTTTTCTGCGACGCGCACAGTTTCCTGAACGACAGGGCTAACGCAGTCTATCGCCGCCGCCTCAAGGACTTTGCCATCAGTATCCGCAACAAGGGATATAATTGCAACTGCGTCATCATCTCGCCCAATTTTGAAATCAGCAACGACCTGCAAAAGGAAATCACACTGCTTGATTTCCCATTGCCCACCAAGGATGAGGTGCGCGATGTCATACGCAACTTCATTGATCCTTACCGCAATGTCAGTGGCGTGACTGTAAACGTTGACGACAAGTTGCTGGAGCGTTATGTGGATGCCTCTCTCGGACTGACAGAACTGGAGATAGAGAACTGCCTCTCACGCTCTTTGGTGAATGACCGCAAACTTGATGAGTCCGACCTGAAGACCATCATTAACGAGAAGAAGCAGATTATACGAAAGACAGGCATCTTGGAGTTTGTCGACACCAATCTCGACCTAAATGATGTCGGTGGTCTGCAGACACTGAAGAAATGGCTCGACCTGCGCAGCCATTGCTTCGACGACAAGGCGAAAGCTTTCGGTGTGCATCCGCCCAAAGGAGTGCTCCTCACAGGTGTGCCAGGATGTGGCAAGTCGCTTACCGCCAAGTGTGTGGCTTCAGCATGGAATATGCCGCTGCTCCGTCTCGATATGGGTAAAATCTTTCAGGGACTGGTGGGCTCGTCGGAGTCGAACATACGCCTGGCTCTGAAGACTGCGGAGGCGGTAGCTCCCTCCATCCTGTGGATTGACGAGATTGAGAAGGGACTGTCTGGTTCCAGTGGCAATGGCGGTGATGGCGGCACTTCCACCAGGGTTTTTGGTACGCTGCTTACCTGGATGCAGGAGAAGACAAGTCCTGTCTTTGTATTTGCCACTGCCAACAACATCAACGGCTTGCCGCCGGAGTTGTTGCGCAAGGGGCGTTTTGACGAAATCTTCTTCGTCGACTTCCCCTCATGGGAAGAGCGGAAGAAAATTCTTGAGATTCACATCTCCAAACTGAAGCGCGACCTCTCAAAATTTGACATCGACAAACTCGCCACACTCAGTGGTGAGAAGACATTCGGCAAGGATGTCGTACTGGCTGGTGCCGAGATAGAGGCATGGGTGGGCGACTCGCTGATAGAGGCGTTCTCCAGAAGGGTGAACGGAGATGCTGAGGCCGATTTGGAGATGGCCGACTTTGAAAGCACCATCAAACGCATTGTGCCGATGGGGCAAATGCGCAAGGATGAGTTTACGCGCCTACGCAAATGGGCGAATGAGAATGCCGTGAGTGCTTCCATCTCCGCCAAGGAGGAGAGCAGTACTGATTCGTACGGTGCCGGCGGCAACGACAGCAAGGAGCAGTTTATGGCTGGTCGTAAAATCGATTTCTAAATCCCACGGCTATGGCAAAGCAAATACAGATAAGAATCTTTCCCGACGGACATATCGAGACTGTCACGAAGAACATCAAGGGCAAACAGTGCCTGAAATATCTGCAACCTCTGGAGCAATTGCTGGATGCACAGGTTACGGACTCTGAGTTCACCAGCGAGTATTATGAGTCGGAGGTAGAGGAAACAACGTCCGAAACCGTCAATGTCAACAATCAAAATACATAGACCATGAATCGTCCTTCAAACAAAGGCTGTATGTGGGAGTTGTCCCACTCGTTGTGGGTGTTGTGGACTTTTTTCTTCATGCCATGCGTGGGCTTCTTCATCATCGGCAAGAGAGTCAACCACCGTCCTTGGCTTATTTGGGGCGGCATCTATCTGGCGTGCATGCTGATAGTATTCACTTTTATCGATTCGAAGTACAAGGATAACTCCGCATTTGAAGCTTTTTTGGTTGCCTATTTCTTAGGAAGTTTCGTCCACACTTTTGTGGCAAGGAGCGCATATATTCAGAAGTTGCTTCAACAGGAGAACGAAGAGGAGGAATACTACAGGCAACGGCAGGCCGGCGGCATGGGATATGCTGGGCCTAATCGCACGGAGCAGTTTGCCAATCAGTATAACGCAAGGCGCAACAACAAGACTGAAGGCATGGGAAATGCCAACACACAGCATACATCGACAACAGAGAGAACTGACCATACTGCTGTCAACACGCCACCGAGGCAGACGGCAGCAGAGACCGTCACACCGGTGGACATCAACTCTTGCACACTCACCGAGATGACTGCCCTCCCAGGTGTCAATATCGTGATGGCGAAACAGGCGGTGAAATACCGTTATGAGCATGGGGGATTCTCCTCGTTTGAGGAGTTTGCTGAGGTGGTGAAACTGAAACCTCATTTCATCGTGCAACTGCAGGATTTGGTGATGTGCAAACCCATTGATGCCCAGTCGCAGCAGTCACAGCAAGGTTCTGCGCAGCAACAACCAGAGCAACCTGGTCCGGAGCATCATGGCAGAAGACTCGACCTGTAGGCTCAATGTGAACCGCTTCCTTCCCGTGACCCAGGCAGAGGGACCGGGATGGAGGAGTTGTGTGTGGGTGCAGGGGTGCAGCCGTCGATGTGAAGGCTGTTTTTCTCCCCATACATGGAGCCACGAGGTCTGCCAACTGATGTCGCCTGAGGAAATCATTGCTCAGTCGTTGCAGGACAGTAGAGTGGAGGGCATTACTGTGTTGGGTGGTGAACCTTTTGAACAGCCAGAGCCATTGGCGAAACTGCTCACTCTCGCATGGAAGAATAAACTGTCAACTGTGGTTTTCACGGGCTATACCCATGAGCAACTCCTTGCCAATGGGCTTCCAGCGGTCACAACAGCACTCTGCCACACTGATGTGCTAATCGATGGACCTTACCGTAAGGCAGAGCGCGATTTCAGCCGCCCCCTCGTGGGGTCTGCCAACCAGCGCTTCCTCTTCCTGACTGACCGCTATATAATGGATGACTTCCCGCCCAACCGCGTGGAGGTCAGAATCGGAAAAGATGGTTCCATCGCCCTCAACGGTATGGGACCGATGGAAAAAATCATTCGTAAGATTAAGGAATACTAAACTTCCAAACTTTTTATAACTATGTCCGCATCTGCTATACTCCTCCCCATGGCCATCTCCATGATTGCCGCCGCTCTTACGCCGTCCAAGGCTAAAAAGCAACTTGCCGAAGCCCAGCAACAGCAGGGAACGGTTTGTCTTGAGACCAATTTCAATGATGCCAGTCTGTTGCAGAAAACACTGCAGGAGCATGGCGTTCCTGTTGTGCAGGAAGCAGAGGACTGTTTTGTCACGCAGTTGGACGATGCCATGATTGTTTTCCGTAGGGCGTCGGCAGATGGACCCTTTGTGATGGACATTGGCGAGGTGGGCGACATCCAGTGTCTCATCGACGAGTTGGACTGCATCGAGACAGAGTACAATGGCAACGTGCAGACCTACACCTATGAGCGGGTGATGAACAACCTGCCCGAAGACATGGTGGTGGAGAGCGAGGAGGTGCTTGAGGACAACTCCATCGTCCTTACTCTTACTGTTGAATGAATTCGAACGTCTCCTTTTCGAAGGGGATAGGGCGTATTACTATACTAAAAAATGTAAATTGTAGGCGGGTTTTGCCATAGAATCCGACTTATTTTTGTATTTTTGCATCATCTACGAAAAACGAAATGGACCTCATAAGGAATTTTTGCATCATAGCACATATCGACCACGGTAAGTCAACACTGGCTGACCGTCTGCTCGAGCATACCAACACCATTCAGATCACAGAGGGGCAGATGCTCGACAACATGGACCTGGAGCGTGAGCGTGGCATTACCATCAAGAGCCATGCTATACAGATGGAGTATGAGATGGGTGGGAAGAAATATATCCTCAATCTCATTGATACTCCGGGACATGTGGACTTTTCTTATGAGGTGTCGCGCAGCATCGCGGCATGCGAAGGTGCACTTCTGGTGGTGGATGCCACGCAGGGCGTGCAGGCGCAGACCATCTCCAACCTATATATGGCCATCGACCACAATCTGGAGATTATCCCTGTCATCAACAAAATCGACATGCCGCAGGCCATGCCCGATGAGGTGGAGGATGAAATAGTGGAACTCTTAGGCTGCGACCCCGAGGATATCATACGTGCATCGGGGAAGACCGGTGAGGGCGTTGAGGAAATCCTCCGTGCAGTAGTGGAGCGCGTCCCTCATCCTGTCGGTGACCCGCAGGCTCCGTTGCAGGCCCTTATCTTCGACTCCGTCTTCAACTCGTTCCGCGGTATCATCGCTTACTTCAAAATCACCAATGGAAGCATCCGCAAGGGCGACAAGGTGAAGTTCTTCAACACTGGCATGGAATATGACGCCGATGAGGTGGGTGTGCTCAAGATGGATATGATACCACGTGCCAAACTGGATACCGGCGAGGTGGGCTACATCATCAGTGGAATCAAGGATGCCAAGGAGGTAAAGGTGGGCGATACCATCACTCATGTGGCACGTCCCTGCGAAAAGGCCATCGAAGGCTTCCAGGAGGTGAAACCCATGGTGTTCGCTGGTGTCTATCCCATCGACCCGACAGACTATGAGAACCTCCGCTCGTCGTTGGAAAAACTGCAGCTCAACGATGCCTCGTTGTCGTTCGTCCCAGAGTCTTCGGTAGCACTCGGCTTTGGATTCCGCTGCGGATTCTTAGGACTGCTCCACATGGAGATTATCCAGGAGCGCCTCGACCGTGAGTTCGACATGGATGTCATCACCACTGTGCCCAATGTGTCGTATATGGTATACGACAAGCAGGGAGGCTGTAAGGAGGTGCACAATCCGTCGGGACTGCCTGAACTGACGCTTATCGACCATATTGAGGAACCTTATATCAAGGCATCGGTCATCACCACCACCAACTACATCGGCCCTATCATGACACTGTGCCTCGACAAGCGAGGCGAACTCATCAGCCAGGAGTTCGTCAGCGGCAACAGGGTAGAGATACAGTTCTATCTGCCATTGGGTGAGATTGTCATCGACTTTTACGACAAGTTGAAGAGCATTTCCAAGGGATATGCCTCGTTCGACTATTATATCAGTGGATACCGACCATCTAAACTGGCTAAACTTGACATCCTGCTCAATGGTGAACCCGTGGACGCACTCTCCACACTCACCCATCAGGACAATGCCGTCGCTTTCGGGCGCCGTATGTGCGAGAAACTCAAGGAACTCATTCCAAGGCAGCAGTTCGATATCGCCATCCAGGCGGCTATCGGAGCCAAGATTGTAGCACGCGAGACAGTGAAGTGCGTTCGCAAGGATGTGACGGCGAAGTGCTATGGCGGCGATGTGTCGCGTAAACGCAAACTCCTTGAGAAGCAGAAGAGGGGCAAGAAACGCATGAAGCAGATAGGCAACGTGGAGGTGCCGCAGAAGGCCTTCCTTGCTGTACTGAAATTAGACTAATTGTTAACCACATAGAAAGGAGCAATATGAAAGAGATACACACCACGCGTGACATCGCAAGGGAACTGGCGCGAAAGTACAGTACCATGACGCATGCCGAACTCGACATTCTGGAGAGCATCTTGGTGCCGCACAAGTTTGCCAAAAACCAGCTCATCCTCAAGGAGGGTGATATCTGCCGAGACATCCTATATATCGACATAGGATTGCTCAGACAGTTCTATCACAAAAAGAACATGGTGGTCACAGAACATCTTGGCGTGGATGGTACCATTGTCATGTGCATTGAGAGCTTGTTCCGGGAGGAACCGACACGCCTTCAGGTGGAGGCGGTGGAGCAATCCATCTGCTATGCCCTTCCTAAGCAGCGCTTGGAGGAGGTGGCACTCCACAATGTGAACATTCAGATTCTCTACCGTAAGATTCTGGAGGAGTCGCTCATCCTGTCGCAGGTGCATGCCGACCTCGTCAGATTTGAGACGGCGCAGGACCGCTACAAACGGCTCTGCAAACTCATGCCCAAGGTGGTGCAGCGTGCTCCGCTCAATTATATCGCCAACTACCTTCAAATGACGCCTGAGACGCTCAGCCGCGTCCGTGCCGCTACACTGCTGGATTAGATAATTGCTCCTACTCCTTCTCCAACAGTGTTCGCGAAAAACATAACCATATGCCATACAAGGATACTTTTAGCCAATCGGATGACTATCGGCGCGATGAGTTGATACGAATCATCGAACATACAGTAGAGAAACTGACCTTGCAGGAACTGGAGGCTCTCTACTATGATATGATTACCAAGAGCTACATCAGTGACCAGATTTGAACTCAACTTGCGTGACCTGGGTGGCATACCATCCGAAGATGGCAAGGACGTGGTTCCACGTGGCCTGTTCTTACGCAGTGGTAAACTAAGCGTCCTTTCAAAACAAGAATGCAAGAGACTTTGTGGGAGATATCATATAGGCTGTGTGATAGACCTCCGCACACCATTAGAAGCGGCTGAATTCCCAGACCCGCTGCCTGACGGTGTGGAATATCTGCAGATTCCCTTATTGAAAGATGCCACAGTTGGCATCACGCATGAGACAGGGTCAGACCCAATGACCATTATCCGTGGTTTACGTAAGAATCCCGAGAAACTGAAGGAGATGGTTCCTGATTTCGGAAAACTGTATGTGGATGTCGTGACCGATGAGTATTGCAGAAACCAATTGGACAAAGCGGTTCTAAAATTGAGGGAAAATGCGGATAAAGGCATTTGCACGCTGTTTCATTGCACTGCGGGCAAAGATAGGACTGGTATAGTGAGCATGGCATTGCTGAAGGTATATGGGGTCAGCGATGCAGAGATAGTAAAAGACTATATGCGCACCAATAGGAATGCGTTTTGGCCTACCTTGAAGAAATGCATCGGTGTTCTTTTGATGACATGGAACTGGGATTTGGTCCGTACCGCCTACCATTCCTTCATGGCTGACAGAAAACTGATAGAGACTGCAATCAAAAACTACCAATGATGTTCAGGCGGCCTTGTTGTAAATCTTTATTTCAGCAGACAGAATTTTGCGGAAATGTAAAAAATGGTGCCGTTGAACATTGTCTTGTAAAAACCTTTCTCCTTGCCCAGATAGGGTAGAAGGGTACCCTTCGGAAGGTAATAAGGCTCCCACTCTGCCGTTAGCCCCCAATCATCGGTTTTGGGCTTTTTGTTGTCGTGGATAAACTGATTGTGATACACCGAGGCAGTATTGGCTACGTTGTAGCAATAATAACCGTATTTGGTGGAAGGGCCTTTTCTCAACCTAACATTTGTCCCGTTAATCTTGAGATAATGTTCTCCGTTGGAACCGGGCAGACGGGTTACTTCTTTGGGTATCCAGACATCAGCTGCTGGATATGGCCAATAATTGTAGTCGGGGCTGTCTTTGATGCTCATCACTGTTATCGCTTTACCTTTTTCCAAAGTAACCTGATTTGACCAACGGGGATCTTCGTATGTGTAATTCTTTTTCATTACAACAACGATTTCCTTTGGCTCATCTTGTGCCATAACAAATACTGCCTGACAGCAGAAAGCAATGACTGATAAGAGAAAAACTTTTAAATTAGTCATAAGGAAAATGATTATGTAGCTCCTCTTTCTCCCATGCTGCAAGTTGCAGCATAATCTTCATTTTTATTTCTCAGTCAGATATAGGAATCTCTTGATGCTCTTCTTGGGGGTCTTCTCAAACTCCTCATTATGAAGGCGGATGGTGGAGATGCGGCTGTAGACAGGCAGCATATCGTTGAGTTCCTTGCGGTTCTGCTCCATAATGTTCTCCAGGTCGGTGGTGGTGAATCCCATGGAATATGCCTCGTCGAGGTCGGGATGCACCAAACCTACTAATTTGTCACCTTCCTGGATAACGATGCTTTCATTGACCAGTGCCATGGAGTTGAGCTTATCTTCTATCTCCTCGGGGTAGATGTTCTGACCGTTGGAACTCAGCAGCATATATTTGCTGCGGCCCTTGATGAACACGTTGCCTTCGTAATCGATGACACCCAAGTCACCGGTGTGGTACCAACCGTCGGCATCGAGTGTCTGACGGGTGGCTTCCTCATTCTTGTAGTAGCCGAGCATGACGTTGAGGCCACGGACAAGAATTTCTCCGGGGATGTGCTGTGGGTCAGGACTGTCAATCTTCAACTCGTTGTGAATAGCCACCTTTCCGCAACTGCCGGGCACGAAGTCCTTGTAGTCGGCGTAGCAGATGATAGGGGCACATTCTGTGGCACCGTAGCCTACAGTGTAGGGGAACTCGATACGGTGGAGGAACGACTCCACCTCTTGGTTGAATGCTGCGCCGCCGATGATGACCTCCATGAAGTTGCCGCCAAACGAGTTGACCACTTGGTCGCGGATGGTCTGGCGAACCTTCTTGTTGATGACGGGCATGTTGAGCAACAGCCGCATGCGGTTGTTCTGTATCTTGGGAAAGACCTTTTTCTTGATGATTTTCTCGATGACGAGCGGCACGGCGATGATGATGGCGGGCTTCACCTCGGCAAAAGCCTTGGCAATGATGGCGGGCGAGGGTACGCGGGTGAGGTAGAACACGTGGCACCCCTTGAGGAACTCATAGATGAACTCAAACGACATACCATACATATGGGCCATAGGCAGAATGCTCAGCACGTTGTCGCCCTTCTTCACGTTGTTGCCCATGGCATGGCAGGCAAAGTCGAAATTGCTCCAGATGGCGCGGTAGGGAATCATCACACCCTTGGAGAAACCAGTAGTTCCGCTGGTGTAGTTGATGAGCGCCAACTCATCAGGGCTCTGCTCCTTGTAGTAGGAGACATGCTCCTGACGGAAATATTTGGGGAATTTCTTGCCAAACATCTCGTTGAGGTGCTCACGGGCAAAGGTCAGTTTGTCGGAGCGGGAGAAAAGCAACGAGTAGTCGGGGATATAGATGATGCCCTCGATGCTGGGCATTTTGGTGGGGTCGACCTGTGTTGACACCACATCGCCGGCGAAGAGCAACTTCGCCTCACTGTGGTTGACGATGTTGTGGATTTGGTCGGCGGTGAACTCATGGAGAATGGGCACAGCCACGGCACCATAGGTGAGGGTGGCGAGAAAGGCAGATGCCCATCCTGCGCTGTTGCGCCCGCAGAGTGCTATCTTGTCGCCGCGCTTCACACCGCTGTTCTCAAACATGATATGGAGCTTTTCTATCTTGCGGGCCACGTCGTGGTATTGCAAGGTGATGCCTTTGTAGTCGGTGAGAGCATCGAGATTCCAATTCTCCTTGATGCTCTTTTCGATTAGTGTGTTGAAGTTTGCTATATTTTCCATGTCGGTGTCTTTTCTAAGTCTAATTTTCTTGGTAGAGATATCGCTTGATGCTTTTCTTGGGAGTTTTGGCAAATTCCTCTTTGCGAATCTCGATGGCTGCCACCTTGCTGTAGGCAGGGATGGCTGCGTTGAGGTCCTGCAGGTTTTGGTTCATGACGCCGGTGATGTCCTCATCTGTGAAACCCAGGTTGCGGGCCTCCTCATAGTCGGGATAGACAAGGGCAATGAATTTCTCATCGCGCTGGATGACGATGCATTCGCTCACCAGTGCCATGGAGTTGAGCTTGTCCTCAATTTCCTCGGGATACACGTTTTGACCGTTGGCGGAGAGGAGCATGTTCTTCTTGCGCCCACGGATGAAGATGTTGCCGTCGGCATCCATCGTGCCGAGGTCGCCGGTATGATACCAACCTTCTTCATCGATGGCTTCGCGTGTGGCTTCCTCGTTTTTGTAATAGCCCAACATCACGTTCTGCCCTCGTGTGACAATCTCACCTTCCTGATGCAGCGGGTCGTTGCTCAGGATGCGCACTTCCATGCCCATGACGGCACGCCCGCAACTGCCGGGAACATACTCGTGATAGTCTCGGTAGGAGATAAGTGGTGCACACTCTGTCGTGCCATAACCTACGGTATAGGGGAAGTCAATGCTCTTAAGGAATGTCTCCACCTCCTGGTTGATGGCTGCACCACCAATGATAATCTCATAGGCTTGCCCGCCAAATGCCTCATATACCTGCTCACATATTTTCTGCTTCACCTTCTTGCTGATGACCGGCATGTTGAGCAAAAGCCTCACCATGTTGTTCTGTATCTTCGGGAACACCTTCTTGCGGATGATTTTCTCGATGATGAGGGGCACAGCCACCACAAGTGCCGGACGGACGTCGGCAAAGGCTTGTGCGATGATGGCGGGTGAGGGAAGTCGGGTGAGGAAGAAGATATGATAGCCGTAGCAGAAGGGATAGAGGAACTCCACTGTCATACCATACATATGGGCCATAGGCAAGATGCACAGCATGTTGCAGTTTGGCTTCATATATGGCTCTGCCAAGTATTTGAAGATGAAGTTGAGGTTGCCGACGATGGCGCGGTAGGGGAGCATCACGCCTTTGGAGAATCCTGTCGTTCCGCTCGTGTAGTTGATGAGCGCGAGTTCCTCCTCCTGGTCCTCGTGATATTTGATGTGCTCCTTGCGGAATGCGTTGGGGTATTTCATCCCAAACAGTTCGTTAAGGTGCTCACGGGCATAAGTGAGTTGGTCGGAACGGGAGGTGAACAATGAGAAATCGGGCAGGTAGACAATACCTTCCAATGCAGGCATCTGCTCGGGGTCAATGCATTTCGCCACCACGTCGCCAACAAAAAGAAGGCGCGAACCGCTGTGATTGACAATGTTGTGGATTTGCTCGGCATTGAACTCATGGAGGATAGGCACTGCCACGGCGCCATAGGTAAGGGTGGCGATAAAGGCCACGCCCCAATGCGCACTGTTGCGGCCGCAGAGGGCAATCTTGTCGCCCTTGCGCACACCTGATTGCTCCATGATGATATGTATCTTCTCTATCTTACGGGCAACATCCTTGTACTGCAAGGTGGCGCCTTTGTAGTCGGTCAATGCATCGTAATCCCAATTGGACACAATGCTTTTGGTGATAATCTGATTGAAACTCTTGTTTAGTTCCATTGCACAATTTCTCAAATAATGTGCAAAGGTAATATGAAATTTGCACATTTCAAAAAAATATGTGCAATATTTGTTGCGCTATAGAAAGAATAATGTTGGAATGTCCGAAAAAGGATAAAAAAAAGGTAAAATCACTCATATTTCATCGACTTGGCGGGGTCGATGTGGGAAACGAGGAAACTGGGAGCAATGAGTACGATAACGCTGATGAGGAGTGTGGCGATGTTGATAAGTACGATGGCAGGCACGTTGAGTTCTACGGGCACCACATCCACATAATAGGTTTCGGGGTCGAGTTTGATAAGTCCTGTGAATTTTTGCAGCAGGCAAAGGCCGATGCCGATGATGTTGCCTATCGCCATGCCTTTGGCGATGATGAAAACGGCAAACCAGAGGAAGGTGTGGCGGATGGTTTTGTTCTTGGCTCCCATTGACTTGAGCGTGCCTATCATGCTGGTGCGCTCGATGATGATGATGAGCAGGCCCGACACCATGGTGAAGCCTGCCACCGCTACCATGAGGGCGAGGATAATCCACACATCGAGGTCAAGCAGGTCGAGCCAGGCGAAGATGCTGGGGTAGGAATGTTGAATGTCGAGCGAGGAGTAGGTCGCTCCGTATTTGTCCTGCGTACGGTCCACCATGTTGCTCATCAGCACGTCGACATCGTCGAGCCGCTCAAAGTCGTTGACGGTGATTTCTGCCCCACAGGCTTGGTCGCTTTCCCAACCGTTGAGTTTCACCACTGTGCGGAGGTCGGTGAGGCATAGTGTCTCGTCGAAGTGCTTCAGGTCGGTGCGGTAGATGCCGCATATGGTAAAACGGCGCGTGCGCACGTTGTCATCGCCCATGAAATAGGCAAAGACACGGTCGCCGGTGTGCAACTGCAGCTTGTCGGCGATGTAGCGTGACACGAGTATGTTGTTGCTGCTCTTCTCGTCGCTGAAGACAGGCAACTCACCCTCTTCGAGGTAGTTGGCGATGAACGTGGTGTCAAACTCCTGCCCCATGCCCTTGAGCATCACACCGAGGAAGTCGGTGTCGGTCTTCAGAATGCCTTGCTTGAGTGCGTAGCGCTGCACATGGGCGACACCAGGGATGTTGCCCAGCATGTTCATCGTACTGTCATCCATGCAGACGGGGGTGATGGCTTCATACTGCAGCGCCATGTAGTCGGCTACGGTGATGTGGCTGCCGAAACCGATGACCTTGTCGCGGATGGTGTGTTTGAACCCTAATACCACGCAGACGGAGATAATCATCACAGCCAGGCCGATGGCAACACCGGCAGTGGCGATGCGGATGGCGGGACGGCTCACCTGTCTGCGGCCGTCATCATCGCGGTAGATACGTCGTGCTATGAATAGGGGGAGGTTCATCGGCTACTCGTTGGGCTCGCGTCCGGGGTAGGCCTCCAATGCCTTGCGGAGCACCAGAAGGGCATGGTTGAGGTCGTCTTTCTTGAGCACGTAGGCGATGCGCACCTGATTGATGCCGGCTCCGGGTGTGGTGTAGAAGCCTGAGGCGGGGGCCATCATCACCGTGGCACCCTCGTATTCGAATTTCTCCAGACACCAGCGGCAGAATTTCTCGGCATCGTCGACGGGCAGTTTGGCAACGGTGTAGAATGCGCCCATGGGGATGGGGGAATAGACTCCGGGAATGCGGTTGAGTCCGTCGATAAGGCATTTGCGGCGCTCCACATACTCGTCGTAGACATCGCGCAGGTATTCCTCTGAGGCATCGATTGAGGCCTCTGCCACAATCTGTCCGATAAGGGGAGGGGAGAGACGGGCTTGGCAGAACTTCATCACAGCGGCGCGCACGTCAGCATTCTTGGTGATGAGGGCGCCAATGCGGATGCCGCATTCGGAGTAGCGCTTAGAAACGGAGTCGATGAGCACTACGTTCTGTTCGATACCTTCCAGATGACAGGCACTGATATAAGGCGAACCGGTGTAGATATACTCGCGGTAGACCTCGTCGGAGAAAAGGTAAAGGTCGTATTTCTTCACCATGTCGCGGATTTGATTCATCTCGCGGCGTGTGTACAGATATCCAGTGGGGTTGTTGGGGTTGCAAATCATGATGGCGCGGGTGCGCTCGTTGATAAGTTCCTCGAATTTCTCCACTTTAGGCAGGGAGAAACCTTCCTCGATGGTGGTGGCTATCGTTTTGATTTTGGCTCCAGCCGAGATGGCAAATGCCATATAGTTGGCGTATGCGGGTTCGGGCACGATAATCTCGTCACCGGGGTTGAGGCAGGACAGGAACGCAAAGAGCACAGCCTCACTGCCGCCCGACGTGATGATGATGTCGTCTGCGGTAACCATGATGTTGTACTTCGCATAATACTCTACCAGTTTCTCACGGAGACTTTGAATGCCCTGTGAGGGTGAGTATTCCAATATCTCCCGGTCGATGCTCTTGAGGGCATCGAGTCCTTCGCGGGGGGTGGGCAAGTCGGGCTGACCAATGTTCAGGTGGTAAACCTTTGTGCCTCTTTTCTTTGCGGCTGCTGCCAATGGGGCCAGTTTCCTGATAGGCGACTGTGGCATCTCCGTGCCGCGGATGGATATGTCAGGCATACTTGATGATTGTTGTTGCTTTGAAATTGCAAAATTAGATAAAAAAAATCATAAAGCGGGCAAAATACATTTTTATTTGTATTTTGCCCGCTTAATCTTCAATCTTTAATCTTTAATTTTTCATCTTTCATCTTTCATCTTTCATCTTTCATCTTTAATCTTCCATCTTTCATCTTTCATCTTTCATCTTTAATCTTCCATCTACCTCACTTCCCATTCATAGATGCCAGCTGAGTTGTCGTCGGGAAGGGTGACCTCCAGACGGAGGGCTTTCGTCTCCACTGGGTCGAAATGAACCGTGCAGGCTTCACCTTTGGCCGATGGATATTGGTCGGCTCCTGTGACTGGAGTCCAGTCGCCCATTCCGGATTGGTAGAGAAGGCGCCATGACTTGGGAATGCGACAACCGCCCCAGGGACCATCGTCAAACCAATATACGGTGGCACTCTGCACGGTGGCTGCCTCGGGAAACTCATAGGTGAGCCACTCGGTGGATTGTTTCTTCGGCCACCAGTGGAAATAGGGTATCGAACGGTCATTCTCATCCTTCGGGATGAGACGGTCGTTGATGGCGCTGATGGAAGCAGCCTCATGCGATGAGGTGACCTTCGACTCGGAGGCGAGGGTGGCGGGCTGTGCCGGTGAGGTGGCACTCAGGTCTTGTGCCTGCCATACGCGCATCTTGCCCGGTCCGCGGTGGCACCATGCATAGTAAGGGATGAGTTTCAACTCTACATCTTTGGCGGCGAGGCGTCCCTGTTTGTCGAAATCGAGTGTCTGTGCCTGGGTAATGAGCATCTTGATGGGGGTATTGGCAATGGTGCCGTCGGTGATGGAGAATTCTGGCGACTGGTTGACCAGTCCGCTCATCAGGTCGAAGTTGTTGTCGGGCCATTCGGCACAGTATACCAGCGGACCCCGCTCAAAACACACCATGCCTCGGTCGGCTTCCACCTTGCGGTTGGCTTTTACGGTGCGTGGCTGCATGTCGAAATGGATGTTCACCACGTCGCCTTTGCGCCAGGAACGGTCGATAGTCAAATAACCGTCGTCGGTAAGTACGCCGGATGACTTCTTCCCGTTGACCGTCACCTTGTAGGCGAGGCGCTTGTCATCGGTATATTGGTAGAGGTTGCCGGGGGTGACTTCACCGCGCACCCAACCTGGGATGCGGATTTTCAAGGCAAACTGTCCGGCTTGGTTCTTGGTCACCTTGAGGGCAATGTCACCGTCCCAAGGATACTGTGTCTCTTGCTCCAAAGTCACGCGCTTCCCCTGCACGTCGAGTTCGCTCTTGTTGGAGAGAAAGAGGTTGACGTAGACATCCCTGTCGTGCACGGCATAGACATAGCCGGGGAGAGAGGGAATGAAGCGGCAGATGTTGCTCGGACAGCAGGCGCAGCCAAACCATGCCTGGCGTTGGTGCTGACCCATAGACTCTAAGGGATTGGGGTAGAAGAAGCCGTTGCCCTCGAGCGATACACCGGAGATGAGTCCGTTGTAGAGGGTGCGCTCCAGCACGTCGTAGTATTTCGACTCGCCATGGAGCAGGAACAGACGGTAGTTGACATACACATTGCCGATGGCGGCACAGGTTTCGCAGTAGGCGCTCATATTGGGCAGTTGATAGTTCTTGCCGAATGCCTCACCGCTGGAGGTGGCTCCGATACCGCCGGTGATGTAGAGCTTCTTGCTGACGATGTTCTCCCAGATACGGTCGATGGCTTCAATATATGCCTTGTCACCGGTGAGGGCGGCAACATCCGCCATGCCGGCATACATATAGGCGGCCCTGACGGCATGCCCCACTGCCTCATCTTGTTCCACGACGGGTTTGTGTGCCTGAGAGTAATCGTGCTTGATGGTGGTCTTGCCACGATAGTCGAGGAAGAATTTCGCCTCGTCGAGATATTTCTTCTCACCGGTGACGAGATAGAGTTTGGCAAGTGCCATCTCTGCTATCTGATGGCCGGGCACTACGCAGGCTTGTCCAGGGTTGGGACCCACCTCGCGCACCACGCAGTCGGCATAGCGGATGGCGATGTCGAGGAACTTCCTCGACCCGGTGGCTTGGTAGTGGGCAATGGCTCCTTCCACCATATGTCCGAAGTTGTAAAGCTCATGGCTCAGGTCCTCCTCCTTCACCCAGCGTTTGTCGCCCGCCCACTCGTGGGGGTGCTGCGGGTTCTGCGTGCGTGCGGTGTAGAGGTAACCATCAGGTTCCTGTGCGGCGGCGATGATGTCGAGCACAGAGTCGATGTATGCCACTAGTTTCTTGTCGGGATAGGTTTGGAGGATATAACTGGCTCCCTCAATGGTCTTGTAGGGGTCGGTATCGTCAAACGAGTATCCGCCTACCTTGAAGGTTTTTGAGGGGTCTTTCATATGCGCTGTGGCATTCACGAAATTGGTGTAGCGACCGGTCTCTTCGCATTTCGAGAAAGCAAGAGGGATGGTGACGTTGCGGCTGGCTTCCAGACGCTGTCCCCAGAATGTGCCGGGGGTGACCTTCACCTGGGTGAAGGGAACTGGTGAGATGGGATAGCCGTGGGATACGGCCTGCTCTTGTGCATTTGTTGCACCTAAGCCAAGCATTGCGGTGATAAGGACTGTTGCAATTCTTCTCATGATGGTTTGTAGTTTGTTTGTGCAAAGATACGAATAAGCGAGAGGAAAACAAAATAAAAACGGAGTTTTTAAATTTTGCTTTCCCGAGTAACGGATTGGGCAACACACAAAATGAAGCCCCGAATATCAATATCAACACAGAGGCACAGAGATACAGAGTTTTTATTTTTCTCTGTGTCTTTGTATCTCTGTGTTGTATTTATATATGAAAGCGGCATTATCTTCGATGCCTGCATCAAAGTGCAAAATTCCGATAAAGAGAGCAAAATGCTGATTTATTTGCATTTTCAAGTGTGAGGAATGTATCCAAACTGAGTGGAAAGGTTTTCGCAGAGAAATGTATTTGATGTCGATTTTTTTTGCTTACTTTGCAGCATCTAAAGCAAACGACACATAACTTGAAAACTAAATGAGAAAACATTTCTTTCTTGCCTTATTGCTGCTGGCGTCTGTTTCCGCCAATGCACAGTTAGCCACAGACCCCGGCAAACGTATCTACATCCCTGAGGACCTGCGGCACATGAGACTCGACAACGACTCTTCCATGTGGAGTTGGAAACGTTCGGCGGAGACGCGTGACCTCATCTTCATGTGGCAGAAGGGTTTCGGCCATGACCTTCAGAACCCTCCCCAGCTGGATGGCAAGCCGATGGGAGTCAACCTTAGTGTACTGATGGACAGGGTGCAGTCATTCTATACCTTTTTCCACGATACTCTGCGCTTCTCACAGCCAGGGTCGAAAGCTGACCAGTACAAAATGATGGTCATGCTCCAGTACTCGCTCGACGGGACGGCCTATGGTGGCACCTATGACAACTTCATCGGTGCGCTGTGGGTGGCGCCCAACCGCATTCAGGACCATACGATGAACTGTATGGCACATGAATTGGGACATTCGTTCCAAGCACAGATTATGGCTGATTCCATTGGCGATGCATGGGGTGGCTCAGGTTTCTTCGAGATGACCTCACAATGGATGCTCTGGCAGGTGAACCCGTGGTGGCTGCGGGATGAGAACTATCATTTGGAGGCTTTCAAAACGCTTACCCATAAGGCTTTCCTGGCGCTTGAGAACATTTATCACTCTCCTTATGTCATCCAATGGTGGAGCGACTTGCATGGAAAGGAATCGATTGCCGAATTGTATCGGAAGGGACGTATCGGCGAGGACCCGGTCATCACCTACAAACGGTTGTATGGGATGTCGCAGCAACATTTTAATGAGGAGATGATGAGGGGTTACCAGCACTTGGTTGACTTTGACTACCTCCATGCGCAGCGCGAGACAAGGCAGTATGCTTGTCAGTGGTCCACACCGCTTGATACGCTCAAGGGTGGGTGGATGCAGGCCAAGACAACGTTGGAGGAATATGGCTTCCACATCATTCCTCTGCCGGTGAAAAAGACAGCAAGAGTAGAGGTGAAAGGCAAGAATGTGCTCTCTGCACTTGTGGGTATCACTACCGATGGACAACGTATATATGGCGATATCGGTGCTGGCAGACTGCCTGGTTTCAATGGCACTCTCCGCCACCTCTTTCTTGTGACAATGGGTGCTCCCTCAGAGCATATGATGTTGCGAATGCCCTCACAGGAGAATCCGCAATCCGACAACAAAATGCCTACCTTCCCCTATCAGTTCAGGGTAAAGTAGGCATGGGCTGACCTATAGCGCATCCTGCTTGAGGATGTGTTATTTCAAAGCGAGTTCCACCACTTTGTCAACAGCAGAGGAGAGACCGTCGGGGTCTTTTCCTCCAGCGGAGGGGAAGTGGGGCTGACCGCCGCCGCCGCCCTTGATGAGTTTGGCGGCCTCGCGCACCAGCTGTCCGGCGTTGAGGTTGTATTCCTTCACCATGTCCTCGCTGAGCATCACATTGAGCATGGGCTTGCCTTCATGCACAGTGCCAAGTACGCAGACCAGCATCTCTGGGAAGTTTTGCCGCACTTTAAACACAAGGTCTTTGGCTGTGGCTGGGTCGATAGGCAGCACACTCTTCACTACATGGATGCCATTGATGACCTGGGCACTATCAACCAGTCGCTCCTTGATGCGCTCGGTTGTCTGGGCACGGAAACTTTCAATCTGCTTCTTCATCGCTTCGTGCTCATTCACATATTTCTCCATGACACCACGCAGGTCCTTGGCGTTGTTGAACATCTCGCGGATGCTGCTCAGCTGGTCTTCCATCAAGTAGAACAACTCCTCAAACTGTTTGCCGGTTTTGGCTTCCACACGGCGGATGCCGGCTGCGACACTGCTCTCGGAGACAATCTTGAAGAAACCGATGCGACCAGTCGACTGAGCGTGGATGCCGCCGCAAAGTTCGCAGCTGGGTCCGAAACGCACCACGCGCACCTTGTCACCATATTTCTCACCAAAGAGGGCGATGGCACCCATCTGACGGGCTTCGTCGATAGGCATGTGGCGGTGCTCGTCGAGGGCGATGTCCTGACGGATGAGGTCATTGACCATCCGCTCCACCTGACGGAGTTCCTCTGCGGTCACTTTCTGGAAGTGGGAGAAGTCGAAGCGAAGCGTGTCGGGACTGACAAACGAACCCTTTTGCTCCACATGGTCACCCAGCACCTGTTTCAGTGCATAGTCGAGCAGGTGGGTGGCTGTGTGGTTGGCAGCGCATGCATCGCGCAGGTCGGTGTCCACACAGGCCATGAAGTCGGCCTCTGGGTCTTTGGGCAGCGCCTTGACAATATGGATGCTCTGATTGTTCTCACGTTTGGTGTCGATGATTTCCACCGTCTCGTTCTCACTCACGATAACGCCACGGTCACCTACCTGACCACCCATCTCACCATAGAAGGGGGTGTTGTCGAGCACCAGTTCATAATAGGTGTTCTTCTTCTGGGTCACCTTGCGGTAGCGCAGGATATGGCACTCATATTCTGTGTAGTCGTAGCCAACAAACTGCTGCTCGCCCTCGCGGAGTTCCACCCAGTCGCTGTTCTCTACAACGGCGGCATTGCGGGCGCGGGCTTTCTGCTTCTGCATCTCCTCATCAAACTGCTTTTCATCAACGGTGTAACCATTCTCACGCAGGATGAGTTGGGTGAGGTCGAGGGGGAATCCGTAGGTATCAAACAGGCGGAAGGCCTGACGGCCGTCGAGCACGGTCTCGCCATGGGCACGCAGTTCGTCCATGTCGCCGTTGAGCAGGCTGATGCCTTTGTCGAGGGTGCGAAGGAAAGCGTCTTCCTCTTCCTTCATCACATGGCTGATGAGTTGCTGCTGGGCAGTAAGTTCAGGATAGGAGGGACCCATCTCAGCGACGAGGATGGGGATGAGTTTGTAGATGAAGGCTTCCTTTTGGTTGAGGAAGGTGTAGGCATAGCGCACGGCACGGCGCAGGATGCGGCGGATGACGTAGCCTGCCTTGGCATTGCCGGGCAACTGACCGTCGGCGATGCTGAAGGAGACGGCGCGCAGGTGGTCGGCAATGACGCGCATGGCGATGTCGGTGTCTTCTTTCTCGCCATACTTCATACCCGACAGACGCTCAATCTCGTGGATGATGGGCTGGAAGATGTCGGTGTCGTAGTTGGATGTCTTGCCCTGGATGGAACGTACGAGGCGCTCAAAACCCATTCCGGTGTCGATGACATTCATCGAGAGCTTCTCCAACGAACCGTCGGCTTTGCGGTTGAACTGCATGAACACGAGGTTCCATATCTCAATGACCTGTGGGTCGTCCTTGTTGACCAACTCACGGCCGGGCACCTTTGCCTTCTCCTCTGCACTGCGTGAGTCAAGATGGATTTCAGAGCAGGGGCCACAGGGACCGGTATCGCCCATTTCCCAGAAATTGTCGTGCTTGTTGCCGTTGATGATATGGTCGGTGGGAACAATCTTTGCCCAATATGATGCTGCCTCATCGTCACGCTCAAGACCATCTTCCTTGGAACCCTCAAAGACGGTGACGTAGAGGTCGGCTGGGTTGAGTTTCAGCACGTCAACGAGGTATTCCCATGCCCAGGCGATGGCTTCCTCCTTGAAATAATCACCGAAGCTCCAGTTGCCGAGCATCTCAAACATCGTGTGGTGGTAGGTGTCGTGACCCACTTCCTCCAGGTCATTGTGCTTGCCGCTGACACGGAGACATTTCTGGCTGTCCGCACGGCGGCGTGGCTCAGGGTTGCGGGTGCCGAGGATGATGTCTTTCCATTGGTTCATGCCGGCATTGGTGAACATCAGGGTGGGGTCGTCTTTTACTACCATCGGAGCAGAGGGGACGATGGTGTGGCCTTTCGACTCAAAAAACTGTTTGAATGAGTCGCGGATTTCGTTGGCTGTCATCATTTTTGTATCTAAATTTGTTGATTTTCTGAAAATTGCTGCAAAATTACTGCTTTTTTTCCAAAAAAAGAAAATATGGCGTCTATTTGATGCTGTTGAGCAATCCCTGACAGGCATCTTCCAACAGTTCGATGACCAATTCAAAGGCATGGTCGTTGCTGTAATAGGGGTCGGGGACGCTCTTGTGCATGGGGTGGTGGGTGAGGTAGTCGGCCATGCAGACAACCTTGCGCAGGTCGTAGGGACTCCTTGCGCGAGAGGAAATCTGGCTGACATTGTCCTCGTCCATCCCTACAATCAGGTCAAAACGGTCAAAATCGGCAGCGGAAAACTGTCGTGCGATGCTGTCAAACTCATAGCCGTGGCGCCTGCCATGCCGCCGCATGCGCTCATCGGGCAACTCGCCTACATGCCACGGACCAATGCCCGCTGAGTCCACCTCAGCAATATGCTCCAGATTTTCTACCTTGAGCAGGTGCTTCATGATGCCTTCTGCTGCCGGTGAGCGGCAGATATTGCCTAAACACACGAAAAGTATGCGTTGCTTCCTGAAATATGGTCTGGCCATCGTTTGTATGCTAAATATGAACTACTAACTAACTTAGCTCAGCTCAGTCTTTCCAATTGCTGCTTGAGTTCGGTCAGTTCGTCACGGATGGATATTAGGCTCTCTAGCACTTTTGCGGTTTTCTCCACACCGCTGCGGTTTTCGTTGAGCATCTTGCGGGCGGCGGACAGCTTGAAACCGCGCACTTTCACCAAGTTGTAGATGATGGCGATATGGTCGATGTCTTTTTGGGTGTATTGCCTGATTTTGTTGCCAGTGGTCTGTGGCTTGATGTGCGGAAACTCAGTTTCCCAGTAGCGCAGCAAACTCTCGTTGACACCAAACTTTGCTGCCACTTCCTTGATGGAATAGTATGTTTTGCGGGATTTTTTCTCTTCGCTCATGATTCTCTTTCTTTTGCGCACGCAAAGTTAGTGAAAGCCGAGAGCAATTCAAAACAAAATACGAAGTTTTTGTTTTTGAATTGCCGAGGCGCATCCTGACTTCGATTTATCTTCAAAGTTAGTGAAAGCCGAGAGCAATTCAAAACAAAATACGAAGTTTTTGTTTCTGAATTGCCGAGGCGCATCCTGACTTCGATTAATCTTCAAAGTTAGTGAAAGCCGAGAGCAATTCAAAACAAAATACGAAGTTTTTGTTTTTGAATTGCCGAGGTGGAGTGGCTTATTCTAATATCTCTGTACCTTTGTGTCTCTGTGTTGGTTTTGAGTTAACAGTGATCATGCGAAAACCCGGAACCATCTTCGTGGTCCCGGGCTTTCTTTCTGTATGAGATAGATAGTTTATTGTCCCTGTGAGAAACCATAACCATTGGTGAAGCCACCGGTGGTCATCACGTTCGGGGTGAATGGCCAGAAGTAGATGGGGGCTTTCACGTAGTCGTAGTCGAGGAAAAGATACTTGTAGTACTCATCGTCGTTGCTGACCAAGTCGATTCCCCAGTTCTCCTTCTTGTAACCGTCGGCCTCAAGTGCGGCTGCCTCTTCATCGCTGATACGGCTGAACAGACCCTTGATGGCAAGGTTGGTGGCTGGAGTGCTGGAACCATAGTCCAGACCATACGACTCCCAATTGTCATTCTGTCCGCGCCAACCGGGATAGAGCACAGGGTCGTCTTCCTTGCCTTCTGGGGTGATACCGGTGAGGCGATAGCCATAGATGGTCTTGGCGTCAACCAACTTCGTCCACACATAGTTGGAGATGACATTGCCGTTTGCAAACTCATAGTAGCCGTTGTTTTTCAGACCATCGAGCATGGCACGGGTCAATTCCTTCACGGCCTTGATTTTCTCACCAATCAAGCCAGAGCGGATAAGGGTGAATCGGCGGTCGCCCTCGCCGGCAAACTCAAAGCCACGCTCATCGATGATGGCGTTGTAGAGTGAACCCGACTTGGCGATGAATGCATCGGTGTTGGCACCTCCATAGGGGAAGGCACGGTTGCGAATCTTGTCAAGATAGGCGCGGGCATTGCTGTTGTCGCCAGTGGCGGCACAGGCCTCTGCATAACCCAGGTAAATCTCTGACAGACGCATATAAGGCTGGTTGAAGCCTGCCTTGCGCTGGTTGGCAGTCCACACGTTCTTCTGACGGTTCTCATCCCATTTGTTGGTGGAGATACCGCCGCCGCTGGCCTTTGAGTTGGGCTTGAAAGGAATCAGACGCTCCACACCCTTGCCGGTGCTGCCAGTGACGGTACACGACACATCGCGGCGCACGTCCTTCGGGTCGAACATACCATAGTAGAAGGCGGGGTTGATGCGGCCCTGGCCATATGCCTTGCAGGGATATGCATTCTTCGAACCACCGTCGGAAGGACGGCCGAAAGAGTAGTTGCGGGCATCATTGCCGCCGCCTTGCTGCATGGGAGCCTCATAGATGGACTCGTCGGCATAGTTGGCGTCGCCCTCGTGCATCTGAAGGAAGAAAGTGTCATAGCTTGCACCAAACTTGGCATTGCCAGGGTTGTCGATGGCCTTCTTGAAGTAGGTCTTGGCGGTGTTCATCAGATTCTGCCAGTCGGAACGGCGGCCGTAGGAGGCTCCGTTGTTCTCCGTACCTTTCTTCTCGATGGACAGGGCATTGCCCTTGCCGTCAACGGGGGTGATGTCACCGCGGCGGGTCTGGTAACCACCTGCCTCAAGGGCGATACGGCCGATGAGTCCCTGGACATAGGTCTGTGAGAAATAGTTCTTCACACTTGCGTCGTAGTCGGGGCAGTTGCCGATGGGATACATCAGCGGCTCAACGGCGATGAGGTCGGCGAGGATAACGTCGTAGATGGAGTCACGGGGAGAAAGACCGCCGGCTGACTCACCTAATTGAGCTTGATAGGGCACGTCACCCCAGTTCTTGATAAGCTCACGATAGGCAGATGCCTTCAGGGCGACAGCCTCACCATAGAGTTGGCTCAGACTGCTGGCTGTGGTGGCATTGGCGATTTTGCTCTCATAGTCGTCCATGCTCTTGATGGCGGTGATGATGGCGTTGGCCTTGCTCACCACATTGAACAGCTTGGCATAGATGTCGTCTTCCTTCAGGTAGGAGAGCAGACCATATTGACCGGCATAGTTGCCGTTCTGGTAGAAACTCTCGGGATAGTGGCGTCCGGGCTGGTTGGAGAAAGCCTCGGGGTGGCGCATGATGTCGCTGCCAGCCACGTCGGCTGCATACCAAAGGCCGTCACCAAACACACCGTTCTGCAGAATGTCTCGCCATGCCTCATAACCGCCGTCCATAGCGGCATGGGCAGTCACCATATTGGAGAAGACGAATTTGGCGTCGACTGTTGAGGGCGAACTGGTATCCAGGTAGTCACTGCACGATGTCATGGAGAACACGCTGGCCGCAAACAATGTTATATATGCTATCTTTTTCATGATGATTCTCCTTTAAAATTAGAATGTTACGTTGACTCCGAAGGTGTAACTGCGGGTCTTGGGATAGGCTTGGTAATCGTAGTAGGGCGTGGGGAATCCGTTGCCGCCGGCGTCCATATTCGTGTTCACATCAGGGTCGAGACCGCTGTAGCCGGTCAGGCAGAACAGGTTGGCACCAGTGAAATAGACTCTCACGTTGTTGATGCCAACAGGCTTGAGCCAAGTCTTTGGGAAGGTGTAGCCGATGGTGAGGGTGTTCAGACGCAGGTAGGAGGCGTCCTCGATGAACTCAGAGGAGGCAAGGCCGTACTCGGAGTAGGGGAGGGCGTATTTTGCTCCAGCGTTGAGAGCGCTCAGGGCTGTAGGCTCGGTGACTGCCACGAGGTTGCCATCGCTGCCTATGTCATAAATGCGGTAGCAGTCCTTCACAATGGCGAGACGGTTGGCGCCCAGCATGTTGTCCTTGTCGCCCATCATGTCGTGCATGGCGTTGGCATTGTAGACCTTGCCGCCAATCTGATAGGTGAAGCCAAGCGAGAAGTCAATGTTCTTGTAATTGGCGTTGATGTTGAAGCCGCCGGTGTGGTGGGGCTGTGCCTCACCGATGACGGTAGCGTCGGCATCATCAATCACACCATCTTTGTTCACATCCTCAAATTTCACCATACCGGGGAATGCGGTCTGGCCCTCTGCCTTATGGCCCTTGAAGGCATCGGCAGGATAGTTGACGATGCTCTTGGTGTCGGGCACACCAGCCTTCAGGGTGTAGACGCCATTGGCATAGTCGAAGTCGTCGAGGGTATAGAATCCTACGCTCTTGAATCCCTGAATGGTGCCTACAGGACGGCCAGTACGGATGATGTAGTCGTAGAAGGGCTTGCGCATCGAGGAACCCCATCCGGTGTGGGTGTCGGGATTCACGTCAACATCGGGGTTGATTTCGTCAACCAAGTTGTTGTTGTAGTTGTAGGTAAGGTTGAAGCTCAGTCCGAAATCCTTGGTGCGTACTGCCTCATAGAACAGGGCGAGCTCGATACCTCTGTTGGAGGTCTGGGCTACGTTCTGATACTGATAACTGTAACCTGTGGAGGGGTCGATGGGTACCTTCATGAGAATGTCCTTCGTGGTGTTCCAATAGAAGTCGAGGCTGCCACGGACTTTTCCTCTCAGGATGCCGAAGTCAAGACCGATGTTGCGCGACACGGTGGTCTCCCAGTTGAGGTCGGGGTTGGCCATCAGTTCGCCGGGCTGGTAAACGACCTTGTTGACACCGTCAACGCTGATGGTCTTGGTGGTCCAGGTCTCACGCCAAAGGGCGGCTGAGATGTTGTCGTTGCCGGAGGTTCCATACGACAAGCGCAGCTTCAGGTTGTCGAGCCAGTCGCGGGTGCCTTCCATGAATGCTTCATCGGAAATGCGCCATGCAGCGGCTGCAGCGGGGAAGTAACCCCAGTGCTTGTTGGGAGCAAAGCGTGAACTGCCGTCAGCACGGAAGGTGGCGGTGAGCAGGTAACGGCCAAGATATGAGTAGTTGATACGTCCGAAATAGGACTGCACATGCTTGGGCTCGCCTATCACGTTGTCAAATTTGTCGAGTCCCTCGCTACCCTTGGTCTTGCCGGTGAAGTTGATCATGCCGAAGGCGTCGTCCATGGAGAACTCTGTCGGATAACCATATCCGTAGATGTTGCTGTAGTTGGTCTTGTCGGCCACCAACTCATAACCAGCGAGGATTCCGAGGCTGTGAGCCTCACCAAGTCCCTGCACATTGTAGTTGATGGTGGATGACCAGCGGATGTTGTAACTGTTGTTCTTGTAGAGATTGGCTGAACTGTAGCCTTGGTCGGCCTTGCCGCCATCCCAGGTGCGGCGCTCCATCCAACCGCGCATCAGACCAATCTCTGATTTTGCTGTCAGACCCTTGATGATTTCCCAGGTAAGGCCAGTGTTCACGCGGAGACGGTTGATGTCGGTGTACTGGTCGTAGTTCTTGGTGTAGTCAAGAGGATTGCGGGAATACTCCACATAGGTGGAACCCTGTCCCATCTGTGAGGGGTCGGCATCTGCTCCAAGAGGATTGTCAACCGGACGGAACTGGTAGGCTGAGGTGGCTGTGTTGTAGCGGGTGCCACGGAATTGCATCTCACTGTAGCGGATATCGGCATCCCATTTGAGATTCTTGGTGATGGCCTGCTGAAACTTGAAATTGGCGTTCCAACGGCGGAAACCAGTGTTGATGCGGGCTCCGGTGTCGTTCATGTAGTTGACAGAGGCACGGTATTTGGTGCTGGCAGTTCCACCGCTAAGTGAGAGGTCATGGTTCCAGGCATGAGAGCTGTCCATGAGGTTGTCAACCCAGTTGTGGGTGCTCATGTTCTTGTATTCATTGAGATGGTTGCCATATTTCGAACCAAGACCGAAATACTTGGCGGCATTGTCACCATACGACTCACCGTAAGCAGAGGCATAGCTCCATGTGTGGAGCACATAGTCGTAGGGGTCGAGCACCTCAAGTTGTCCGGGTTTCTCCTTGAGCTGGTAATACATGTTGTATTTTACCTGATTTTTGCCTTCCTTGGCACTTTTGGTGGTGATGAGAATCACACCATTGGCACCCGATGCTCCGTAGATGGCGGTCGAGGCGGCATCCTTCAGCACATCGATGCTCTCAATGTCATCGGCGGGGATGTCGTCGATACGGCCGGTCACCACTCCGTCGACTACGTAAAGAGGCTCATTCGACTGGGTAATCGAACCGCCGCCACGCACGCGAATAGACATGGTAGCACCGGGACGACCGTCCTGTGAGATGACGGACACACCAGGCAACTGACCCTGAAGGGCCTGAGCTACGTTGGCAACAGGGTTCTTGGCCAATGTCTCACCAGTGACAGAGGCAACTGCGCCGGTAAGGTCGCGGCGCTTCACGGTGCCGTAACCGATGACAACCACTTCGTCGAGCGACTTGTCGTTGGCTTCCAACGTGATGTTGTAGGTGTTCTGGTTGCCCACCTGCACGGTCTTGGTCTGATAGCCAATGTAGGTGATGGTGAGAGTGGCACCATTCTTGACATCGGAAAGCGTGAAGTTGCCGTCGATGTCAGTAATCACACCGTTGGTTCCCCCCAACGAGACGGTGGCACCTATCAAGGGCTCGCCCGAAACGTCGGTCACAGTACCCGTAATGGTCTTCTGCGCAAAGGCAAGAAAACAAAACAGGCTCAAACATAAAGCCATAGAGGCTCTTTTGATTGACTGATACATAAATGTTTGTTTTAGTTATACTATTATATTGATTAGGTATATCCTGATGCTTGTAGTTTGTATAAGTTTGGTTTACATACCATAGGATGCCAACGTTACTTCACAGGAAGTTGGCACACGCTATTTTATTTGGCCTCTTCTTAATTGGGGTCAAAATTACAAAAAAAAACTTAAAGGCTATTAGAAAAGACAATGAGGTGTCTTGATTTAATAAATCTTAACAAAATCTTGCCCGTGATTCATGGTCTCCAACTGCTTGCCATGCCAAACACCTCTTCTTTGGTGATGGCGGCAGCCTCTTTCTTGGTCAGTTGCCGGCTCCATGCCACCCGGTTTGCCGATGAGGCACCTGCGCCTGTGTTGTTGTATTCCAGATAACGGGCAGTTTGCTCGTTGTCTTTGTTGCCCCAATTGTGCCAGCCGGCTGGCACAATATGTCCGCCAAGTTCGCAATTCATAAATAATGTATACGCGTAAGGGCGCCATGGCCTGCCAAGGTAAACATGATTGGCTTCCTCACCAGTGATAAGACGGCAGTGATTGAAGACATAGCCATATTTGATTTCTTTGGGTGTTGAGGCAGCGGTTACATAAGAGTTGGTTTTGCTTTTGATGGTGCAGCCCTCAAACCATGCGGTGGAGGGACCGAAGATGAAGTCGGTGGTTCCCTCGATGTAGCAGTTCAGAAAATAGAGACGGGTGCCTGCCTTCCCGGTATAGACCGTGTCTTGATTGCCGAGGAAGCGGCAGTTGATGAAGGTGAGGCGGTCGCCCTCGGTGTGCAGTGCCACTGCCTGTCCTTTCCGGGGAGCGTTGTTCTCGATGGTGATGTTTTTAAGTGTGATGTTGTCGCCCTCTATCTTGATGGTATAGGTGCGGAAAGTACCCATACCCTGCTCGGTGCCTTGCATGCGGATGTTGGCATGGTCGTCATAAGTGATGATGGTGCTCTCGGCATCTTCTCCCAAAATCTCAATGTTGTCGAGCCATGAGGGGACGATGACCTTTTCCTTGTAGGTGCCTTTCTTTACATAGATGACTTTGTGGTAAGTCATGAAGGCGCGGCACACCTCGATGG
>Ga0247611_10001859_pt1 | contig 36306 bp, 28 predicted proteins | sample 177DNAGHGhighgp2_FD_192422 | JGI IMG/M metagenome (GOLD analysis project Ga0247611, IMG submission 192422) | Sheep rumen microbial communities from Palmerston North, Manawatu-Wanganui, New Zealand - 1770 DNA GHGhigh gp2 | ecosystem: Host-associated > Mammals > Digestive system > Stomach > Rumen... | reverse complement strand
TTGCTTAGAGGATGAAATTCCTCATGGTATTGCTGTTGAAATCAACCTTTATAAGGAAAGAGAAACAACACACAAAAAACCAATTGTTGATATTGATGCAACAATTATATGCGAGAAGAATTCTCATAAAGGTATCATAATTGGTAAGGGCGGAAGCATGTTAAAAAGAATTGGAACTGATGCCCGTTACGAAATTGAAAAACAATTAGATACTAAGGTTAATTTAAAACTATGGGTTAAGGTTAAGAAGGAATGGAGAGATAGCGACATTCTAATTAAGAACTTTGGCTATGATAAAAAGGATTTAGCAGATAATTAATAATTGCATAATCTTAAAGAATGTTATAAACTAAAAAAGCTAGCTTTGTGTTACAAAGCTAGCTTTATAAGTGAATAAGTCTAAATTTAAGTTTAGAACAATAATAAAAAAGGAGTTTCATTATGGAAAAGACAATGGAGAAGATCGTTGCCTTAGCTAAGGCAAGAGGTTTTGTATATCCAGGTTCAGAAATCTATGGCGGTCTTGCTAATACTTGGGATTATGGTAACTTAGGTGTTGAACTTAAGAACAACGTAAAGAGAGCTTGGTGGCAGAAATTTATTCAGGAGAATCCTTATAACGTTGGTGTTGACTGTGCTATTTTAATGAATCCACAGACATGGGTAGCATCAGGTCATTTAGGCGGTTTCTCAGATCCTTTAATGGATTGTAAGGAATGTCATGAAAGATTTAGAGCAGATAAGATTATTGAAGACTGGGCAGCAGACAATAATTTTGAACTTGAGTCATCAGTAGATGGTTGGTCTCAGGAATATATGAAGAACTTTATTGATGAGCATGAAATTAATTGTCCTTCTTGTGGAAAGCATAACTTTACAGAAATCAGACAGTTTAACCTTATGTTTAAGACATTCCAGGGCGTTACAGAAGATGCTAAGAATACAGTTTACCTTCGTCCAGAAACAGCTCAGGGTATTTTTGTTAACTTTAAGAATGTTCAGAGAACATCAAGAAAGAAGATTCCATTTGGTATTGGACAGGTTGGTAAGTCATTCCGTAATGAAATTACACCTGGTAACTTCACATTTAGAACAAGAGAATTTGAACAGATGGAATTAGAATTCTTCTGTAAACCAGGTACTGACCTTGAATGGTTCCAGTATTGGAGAGGATTCTGCCGTGATTGGTTACTTTCTCTTGGTATTAAAGAAGAGGAAATGAGACTTAGAGATCATGATCCAGAAGAATTAGCATTCTATTCTAAGGGTACAACAGATATTGAATTCTTATTCCCATTTGGTTGGGGCGAACTTTGGGGTATCGCAGATAGAACTGATTATGATCTTACACAGCATCAGAACACATCAGGTGAAGATATGTCTTACTTTGATGATGAAGCTAAGGAAAAATATGTACCATATGTTATTGAACCATCACTTGGTGCAGATAGAGTTACACTTGCTTTCCTTTGCGCAGCTTATGATGAAGAAGAATTAGAAGGCGGAGATGTAAGAACTGTACTTCACTTCCACCCAGCTCTTGCTCCAGTTAAGATTGGTATCTTACCACTTTCTAAGAAGCTTAATGAAGGTGCAGAAAAGGTTTATGCAGAACTTTCTAAGTACTACAACTGTGAATTTGATGACAGAGGTAATATTGGTAAGAGATATAGAAGATTAGATGAAATCGGAACTCCATTCTGTATTACTTATGACTTTGAATCAGAGACAGATGGTTGCGTAACTGTTCGTGATAGAGATACAATGGAACAGGAAAGAATTGCAATTGCTGATCTTAAGACATATTTTGAAGATAAATTTAGATTCTAATTAAGAATTAGAATTAGTATAATAGAGGGCTGTTGCTAATTGTGGCAACAGCCCTTTGACTTTAAATTTAGGAGAGGGTTATGGCAGACGTAATTAATGTTACTGGTATTATTCTATCAAGTATGCCAGTAGGGGAATCTGACAGAAGAATAGTTATTTTAAGCAAAGAACTGGGTAAAATCAGTGCTTTTGCTAAGGGAGCAAGACGTGTAAACAGTCCCCTAATAGGTCTTACTAGACCCTTTATTTTTGGAACTTTTGAAGTTTATAGGGGAAGAGATTCCTATTCAGTATATAAGATTAATGCCAAGGAATATTTTGAAGAATTGGTAAATGATTTTGATGCTGTATGCTATGGCTATTATTTTGCTGAAATAGCGGATTATTATTCTAAGGAGAACCTTGATGGTAAAGATATTATTAATCTCTTATATGTGACTTTAAAGGCCCTTATAAGAAAGAAGATACCAAGTGTTTTAATTAGATATATATATGAGCTTAAAATGATAGCAATTAATGGTGAATGTCCAGATTTTTTTACATGCAGAAAGTGTAAGAAGGAAACTAATCTGGAGTATTTTTCACTAAGTCATAATGGATTATATTGTAGTGATTGCATGCAGGAAGCGAGGGATAAGATATATCTTAATAAAGATGCGGTTTATACCCTTCAATATATAGTCACAAGTCCCCTAAACAAGCTATATAGCTTTACTTTAAACAATGAGACTTTTATTTATTTAAAGCAGGTGGTTAATAGACTTGAAAGTCAGTGTTTTGATAAGAATTTCAAGTCCAAGGAAATGTTATTTGAAGAAAACACTTTAAATAATTAGTATAATAATGTAAAATAATAGACAAGAAAGAGAAGAGTTGAGGTGAGACTATGCTTTGTCCAAAATGCGGCAAGGAATATGAGGGAGCGCAGTGCCCAAATTGTGATGGCCCTGTTATTCTGGTTAATAATTCTGATTATTTAGCTAGAAAGAAGGCCTACGAAGAAGGGCGCTTAAGACAAACTGATATACCAACTAGTAGTAGACAAGATAATAACAATAAAGAAAATGAAGACAAAGAATTTGATATTCTTGGAGCAATAGATGGATTTGTTGGCAAAATTAGAGCCAATTCTAAAACCGCAAAGTCTAATAGTAAGAATAAGAAATCCAATAAAAATACAGAGGAAAAAAATAAAAGAAAAGAGAATAATTTAGCTGTTTCATTTAGAAAAAAAGCTAGCAGATATAATTTTAAACGATTAATCTTTTTTGTTAGCCTTCTAGTAATAATTGTGGCTGTTGCTATTTTGGGCTTTGTATTATTTACAAGAAAGAATTATGAGCTTTTCTTTAGTTACAATGACAAGATATATAATGTTACTAACTTAGAATCTAAGTATGTTTGTGAGGAATCAGATGCAATTTTTGCAAGGGATGACAAAACATTTTATAGCATGGATGGCATTGAATTAAATGGACAAAATATTCAGAAATTATCAAGTAATAATGGCGAATATATGGGCTTTGTAAACTATGATGACGAATCACAAGATTATTCTATAGATCTTTATTTTGATGGAGAATTACAAACAGTTGCAACTAGTGATAAATCAAAGGAAATTGTGTGTTTATTAGATAGCGGTGTAATGGTTTATACAGAAACAGTTGTGCTAAATGAAGAGGGTGGAATGGGTGAGAAGACCTTAAATCTAGCCTATATTCATGATGGAAAAATAACGACATCTTTACTTAGTGAGGATGTTAACAAATATTTTGTATATACAAGCCAAAACCTAGTTATATTTGTAAATAACGATGGAGAGATGAGTGAATATAATTATAAGACAAAAAAGGCCTCATCTCTTGGAATTAATGTTACTAATATAATTGCTATGAGTTCAGATTATAATAATTGCTATACATATAGCGCTGATTTAGTTAACGAGTGGGATAAGTGTGACAGCTTTGTTTACACTGTTGGCTTTATTTATTACAGATATGATTTAAAAACTAAAAAAGCCGTACAGTTAATGAAATCAACAGATTCTAATATGGAATTTGTTTATGATGCAACAAATAATTATGTATATGCCCTAAATACTAATACGGTGTACTGTGCTAGTATTTCTAATGGAAGTGTATCAAATTTTGAAAAGCTTTGTGATATAAAAACAGGAAGAAATAGTGTTTTCCTAAATAATTCAAAAGAATTATTAGTTATTAATACAAGCAATGAATTGGTCCTTATTAAAAAGGGCGAGACAAAGGTGTTAGATAGCGGAGTTCTTGATGGAAGCTTAAGTCTAGTTGGCAATACAACAAGGGCAGTTTCTTACATAAAGGACAATGGAATATATTACCTAAATCTGGCTAATAATAAAGCAATAAAGGTATATGAAGGTAATGATTTAAGCACTAACACAGGAATGGTAAAATATAAGAATAGTCTATATTTTTATGGAAGCAATAACACTTTATTTACTACAACAATGAAGGGTAGCGGCCTTAATAATATAGGAGATATAAAGAAATTTTGGCTAGGAACTAAATTGAAATAAGGAATGTAAAATGGATTTATTTGATTATATGAGACAAAACAATGACAAGAAGGATTCTCCTCTTGCAATGCGTCTTAGACCTAAGACATTAGATGAAATAGTAGGTCAGAAACATATAATTGGCAAGGGAACTTTACTTTATAGAGCAATAAAGGCAGATAAATTAAGTTCAGTTATTTTTTATGGTCCTCCAGGAACTGGGAAAACAACTCTTGCCAAGGTTATAGCTAATACAACAAGTGCTAATTTTAAACAGATAAATGCCACAATAGCAGGCAAAAAAGATATGGAAGAGGTTATTAATGAAGCAAAGGATAACCTTTCTATGTATGGTAAAAAGACAATTCTTTTTATAGATGAGATTCATAGATTTAATAAAGGACAGCAAGATTACTTGTTGCCATATGTTGAAGATGGAACAGTAATCTTAGTTGGTGCAACTACGGAAAATCCATACTTTGAAGTTAATGCGGCTTTAATATCAAGATCAATTATTTTTGAATTAAGACCCCTTGAAAAGGATGACATTAAAGAAATTCTAAAAAGGGCAGTTTATGATGAAGAAAGAGGCATGGGAATATATAATGCAGAAATCGATGAGGAAGCTCTAGATTTTCTAGCAGATATATCTAATGGTGATGCAAGATCAGCATTAAATGCCATTGAACTTGGTATTTTAACAACGGATAAATCAGAAGATGGAAAAATCCATATTGATTTAGAAGTGGCACAAAACTGTATACAAAAAAGGGCTGTAAGGTATGATAGGGAAGGTGATAATCACTATGATACAATATCAGCTTTTATAAAGAGCATGAGGGGTTCTGACCCTGATGCAGTTGTGTATTATCTTGCTAAAATGCTTTATGCTGGGGAGGATATTAAGTTTATAGCAAGAAGAATTATGATTTGTGCAAGTGAAGATGTGGGTATGGCAGATCCGAATGCTTTAAATGTTGCGGTTTCTGCTTGTCTTGCTATTGAAAGAGTAGGAATGCCAGAGGCAAGGATTATCCTTTCTGAGGCAGCTATTTATGTTGCTAAGGCTCCAAAGAGCAATGCAAGTTATTTAGCCATTGATAAGGCTCTTGATTTTGTAAAGACTCACAAGCAGGTAAGTGTTCCTACACACCTACAGGATGCGCACTATAAGGGAGCAGCTAAGCTTGGACATGGTGTGGGATATTTATATCCACATGATTATGAGGGACATTATGTTGAACAGCAATATCTTCCTGATGAATATAAGGATGAGAAGTTTTATATAGAGGATTAAAATTTGGCTTGATTTAAGGGGATAGAAAAAATGAGAGATAACAATAATCGTCTAGCTAGAGGAAAATTTAATTTTGAAGACAATAAGTTAATTGTAGAAGAAGGAGTGGTTACTCGGGATGTGGAATTAGGAGTAACCACTAGTAGCAGTTTTATAATTAAGGCAGAAAGGGAGGCAAGGGGACTTGTTTACTCCTCTGATTTAAGAGTTCATATTATTGATAATGAATTTGCTGGAAAGCAGAATGAAATAAGATTTAATGTTGATGGAAGAGGATTGAAGAAAAAAGACATTTTAGAGGGCAAATTCACAATTATAAGTGACTATGGAGAAATTGAGCTCCCATTTCACTTTAAATGTGTGCCTAGATTTGTTAATACAAGTATTGGAGAAGCTAGCAATCTCTTCCATTTTACTAATGTCTACCAAAGAAATAGCAAAGAAGCATTAGATATCTTTTTTAGTCCAGATTTTAAGGAGATTTTTCTTGATAATGATAGTAAAAGCTGCAATCTTTACGATGTTATTAAGAATAAGGAACATGGATTAGAATCAATTGAAGAGTTTTTAATATCATTAAAAAAGAAAAGAGCTATTGAATTTAAATTAGAAAAAAATGGACAGATTTATGAGAATTTAAAAGCTGATATAAAGGACAGTTTTTTTATTAGAAAAAACGAATGGGGCAGCTTAAAGTTGCAGATTAGCTGCAATGATGATTTTATAATTTTGTCTAAAAATGTCATTACAGAAGAGGATTTTACAGGGGATTTATGCGAAATAGAATATATTATAGATTCTTCAAAGCTTCATAGAGGTAAAAATTATACAAAAATAAAAGTCACTGCTTTTAATGTGAATTTAGAATATGAAATTGAGTGTAATAGGGAAGTTAGTGAGGGCGAAACCAAGCAAAGGAAAATAAGCAGAGCCAAAAAAGATGCCTATAGACAGCTTGTAATGGAATATCTAGACTACAGAATGAATCTTACAAGAAAAGATATTTTTGTGGGACATGTTAGAGAAATTCTACATGATTGCAATAAGTATTGCAGTGATGATTTATTTTTAAAATTAGCTTTAGCACAAAGTTTTCTAATGACTAGAGAATATGAAGAAGGCAGTAAGATTATTGAAGAAGTTAAGATAAAAGCCTTGGCTTCAATAAATTCAGATCCGGTAATTTATTGTTATTATCTTTATATTAACAGCCTTTATATAAGATCGGGGGATTATACTGAAAAGGTAATAAAGCAGGTTACACAAATTTATGAATCAGGGGCTAAGTCTTGGCGAATTCTATGGATTTTGTTTTATTTAAATACCGATAACGAGAAAAATAGAAGTATAAGATTAATTAGATTAAAGGAAATAATAAAGAAGGGCTGTACAAGTCCTGTAATGTATTATGAAGCTCTTAAGATTTTTAATTTCCATCCAGAATTATTCCGAGTAGTGGATGATTTTGAATTAAAGGTTGTTAATTTTGGAATTAGACATAATGCAATACATGAAGGACTCGCTAAGCAGATAGCAAGTGTAATTGACGAACTAAAATACGCTAGTAATGAGCAAATTGAGATTTTAAAGTACTTATATAGTGTTCATAACTTTGATGAGATTTTATGCCCACTTGTAAAGCATTTGGTTAGGGCAGGACTTGACGAAAATGAGAATAACAAATACTTTGAACTTGCCATTCTTAAGGGTTTTAAAATTACAAGAATTTATGAATATTATATATCAAGTTGCAATAAATCTCTTGATATTAGATTTCCAAAGCCTGTTCTTATGTATTTTTTATATGATAATAACATGCAAAGAGAAGATAAGGCTTTTCTTTATGGAAATATAGTGTATAATAAAGAATTTTATAAGGAAGAATATAACTGGTATCTAAAGATTATTGAGAATTTCGCCAAAGAAATGCTTAAAATTGGATTTGTTAATGAGCACATGTCCATTATTTACAATGAGTTTTTAACAGATGAGCTTATAAATGAGGCAAATTGCGATTTTGTATCCCAGTTAAAATTTATACATAAGATAAAGGTTGATGATGACAAAATTGTAGGAGCTATTGTCAAATTAAAGGAAAAGACTAATGCAGATTTTTATGAAATAAAAAATAAGGAGTGTTATATTCCTATTTATACAGATGACTGTGCTATTGCCTTTTTATGTAATGACGGAGTTATTAGAAAGGAAGGCTTTTTATATACAGTTACAAAATTAATGCCTGATATAATTAAAGATGAACAATTAAGAAATTATGAAATTTCAAATGAAGGCTTTATGATTAATTGGGCACTAGTTTGTCACAAAAGAGGATTGATTAATCCAGATGTAATAGGTGGTTACAAGTATATAATTACCAATCCTATTTTTGATAGAAATTATAAATTGCAGATTAATTCATGGTTAATTAAATACTATGCTTCACAAAATGAAATTGATAATGTAGCTGCGGTATTAGATATATTAATAAAGGATGATCTCTCCTTTAAGGATGGCATAGGCTTAATGGAAATAATGATTAATAATAAGCTTTATGATGAAGCCTTTAATTTTGGCAGAAAGTATGGATTTAGTGGCATTAGGCCAGCAAGATTACTTGGTCTTTGTAATGCTATGATTGCTAAATTTGATATGGTAGCTAATACATGGGTTGATTATGTTACAACATATCTTTTTACTAATAGAGTTTATAATGAAAATATGCTTAAGTACATGATAGTTAATTTTAATGGTACTAATGAAGAGCTTTATAAATTGTGGAAGGCATGTAAAAAATTTGGCTTAGATGTAACTTTATTATCTGAAAGAACCTTGTCACAGATGATGTTTAGTAGAGTACATAATGGTCGATTAACTGAAATTTTTGTGGACTATTATAATACAAATGGAATAAAGTTACTAGTTAAAGCATATTTAGCTTATAATGCCTTTTTATATGTAGTAAAGGGTAAAAAATCCAATGAAGTAGTTTACAGGGTTTTTGAAAAATGTATAGAAGAAAAGGTAGGCATAGCTGATATTTGTTATGTGGCTTATTTAAAGGATGTAGCAAGAAAACCAGATGTATTACAGGATGAATATAGAAAAAAGATAAGTAGAATTGCATTAGATTATTTATGTAAAAAAGAAATCTATTTGTCTTTCTATGATGCTTTATCAAAATACTTGATTTTGCCATATAATATAATCGGAAGCACAAATTTTGAGTATGTTGCAAGTCCAGATTGTAAGTGCTTTATTAATTATGTAATTAATGGTGGCGAGGAACATACAGAAATTATGAAAAAAACTAGCTTTGGATTATTTACATTCAAATTAAATTTGTTTTTTGGAGACGAAGTTAAGTATTATTATATAGTTGATGATGGTAAGAATCCATATAAAACACAAGAAAATGCAATGGACTTTGATGACCTAATGAATTCATCTAACAGAGGTAGATATGATGAATTAAATGATTGCTTTGCAAGTGCTAAACTTAAGGATTATATGACCCTTAGGGAAGTAATGAGCGGGTATTGCGTCGAAAAGTATGTTGTAGATTCAACTTTTAGCATGCGAAGGGACTAAAATATGGATAGTTTAGTAAGTAATGAAACAAATACAGGATTAATCATAGGCGTTGATTTAAGAGAAGATAGCGCCATGGTTAGTTATTATGATTATTCCTATGAGGATGTTATTCAAATGGAATATGATGACAGGCAAGAAACTTTTTTTGGCTGTACTTTAAAAGAAATGATAGAGGAAAAGGATGAGTTTGCACCTAATACATATAAGACATTAACAGAGACTTTTAAGGATATAGTAGAAAGTGTAAGAATAAAAACAGATATATCAAAGGTTGATAGTATAAGCGTCTGTGTTCATGATTATAAGATTGAAACACTTGAGGCAATAAAAATTGCTCTTTCTAATTTAGATTTAGACTCATATAAGTGGGAAGTTATTTCAGATGCAGAAAGCTTTGCATATTATGCATATCTTCAAAAAAAGGAGTTATATCTTGGCGGTGTAGGTCTTATGGACTTTAGAGAAGATGGCATAGAAATGTGTAGATTAATGTCTAAGAGAGTACATAATATAGACTATATTATTGAAGAGCGTAAGCATTTTAATTCTCCAGAATTTGATGCGGTTATTTATGGTGAAAAAACTCTAGATGATATAGATGAAGAACTTTGCCAAACCTTAAATGATTTTTTGGAAAAAAGAGCTATATCTGCTATTTATTTAACTGGCAAGGGTTTTAATGTAAATAATCTACCACAGGAGTTTACAAAACAAATTGTTTGTAGAAAGAAGGCATTTATAGGTCAAAACCTATATACAAAGGGGGCTTGCTATTGCGCTCTTGAGAACTTAAAACCTAGAGTCTTTGATAATACTGTATTGCTTTCTAAGGAAAGAATAATGGTTGGAATAGAACTAGATATTAAAGAGTTTGGTAAGGATAAGAGGTTTAGACTTGTAAAGCCAGGTTCTAACTGGTTTATGGCAGAGAGAACTGTTGATTTTATATTAGATGATATAAGACAGATTAATCTAAAAATTCTAACAGCGGATAATAGATTTGATGACGAAGTTATTGATCTTTCTGATTTTCCGCTAAGGGAGGGAAAAACTACAAGAATATCACTTAATATAAAGTTTTTCTCAAATAGTAGATGCCAAATTGTAGTTAAAGATTTGGGATTTGGAGATTTTTATAGATCATCTGGAAAAGTCATATATAAAGATCTAGATTTTGCAATATAAGAGGTAGTTTATGAGCGGACTAATATTATGTAGGGGCAAGATGGCAACTAATCCCTATCACATTAAAAGTACAGGGATACGAATTTTTACAAGCCAGGAGTTGTGTTACTACATTTACAACAACATATATTTAATAGATAACGATTTTATTAATGAAGAAATGATAACTTTTATAGAGAAGGAATTAGGAGAGAAAAATCTTGCAAATAGACTTTCTTACCTGAAAGAAAATGAGGCTGGATTAGCAGAAATCCTAGTAACTATACTTAAATCAGTGGATTATTATAGTCTTGAAGAAATTGAAAAAATACGACAAATATTAAACACATTAAGTAAACAATTTCCATATGAAAGACTTAAGAAAATGGGAGATACATTTCTATCTAATGAATGTTACTACAGCGCAATTAAGTGCTATTTAAAGATATTAGAAAAATATTCTTTAGAAGATTTTGGACCGATTTTTTATGGAAAGGTTTTGCATAACTTAGGTGTTTCTTATGCCAAGATGTTTTTATATGAGAATGCGATTATTTATTTCAAGGAGAGTTATAAATATAGTCAGCATGAGGAGACAAAGCGAATGCTTATTGCATGTCAGAATATGTTACAGTCACACAATAATGTGGAAAATATGGACATAAATGAAGATGAATATGTGGTAAGAAGTGAACTTGAGACACTTATGGATAATGCCAGATTTACTGATGATTTTAAGGAAATTGAGGATGCTTTTAAATTAAGAGAAGAAGGTAAGATTTCAGAATTTAATATGAAAATATCCGACATTTTGAATAAATGGAAAAGTGAATATGTAGTAGCTTCTTCTAGTGATTAATTGGAGGGGATATGGGGATTTTTAAATTTATAAAGAAAAGCATGGATGAAGAATATAATTTGGATAATCTTGAAGATCTTGTTTATGAAGATGAGCCTTTAAAAGAGGAGGACCCAGAAAAGGATTTTGAGGATAATTTGGCAAATCTTTCCATGGATAAACTTTTTGTAGGTTTTGACATTGATAAAAATGGAGAAAAAATAGCTAAAGATAGCGACGTAACAGGTCGTGAAAAAAATATTGTCAATAAGAAGACTCTTTCAAAGGAAGAGGAAAAATACGATAGGCTTCTTAATAGTGTACAGGCTCAAAACCTGATTAAGACAGTTGAGAAGATGTCAGAGAAAAAAGTTAAATCAGAAGAGACTAAGGAAAAGGAAATAGAGGAACAATTAATAGAAGGTAAGGATTCTTTATTTATTAAGAATGGAAAGAAAAGAATAGATTTTAATCAAGAAGATAATCTATTAGCTGATGCAAAGAAAGATGAAGAAAAGGAACTTTTAAGAAAGATAGATAGCAGTAAGGTAGATTTAGAGGTTGATAAGCTTGAAATAGATTTGCCAGATGTTACCAAAAAACCTAAGGATTTAGATAAGGTTAATACTGATAAGTTCATGCCATCGGATATGGAAATGTATGTAAAGAGCCAGTGTGAAATAATGGAAGAAGCATCTACATTTATGGAGAGGGCTAAGATGGAATATGAAACTGTTGCCAGGTATTATGAGGATACTAAAAAAATAGATGAGGCACCGACGAATCTAAGACTTAAGGTGGAAAATGCAGCAGAAAGAGTGGAAAACCTTACAACTGATAGAAGAATAAGCAGAGGAATGGGAAACCAGCTCCCAATGGATGTCTTTAGACGTATGGAAAATCTTGAAAAAGAAATTCCTGAAGCTATTGATGATATTAGAAGCCAGGAAGATTATTATGAGAATGTAAAAAGAGATATGAGAATGCTTGAAGGAGAAAGACTTGGCTTAAAGGATGAAGCAAGAAATCTTGTAAAGCGACAAATCAATATCAGAAGTTTTTCTATCACATCCATAATTTGTATGGCTGTAATATTTATTGCATTTATTTTTGCAATGATTCGACTAGAGGACGATGCTAATTCTATGCTTTTTGTAACTATTACAGCAGTTGCTGCTATGATAGCATTAACTCTTTTTTACCTACTTAGAAAGACAGAAAGAGAAGTTTATGTGGTTGAAAATAAGCTTAATAAAGCCACAACCCTTCTAAATAAGGTCAAGATAAAATACATTAATGCAGCAAATACTCTTGATTATCAGTATAGCAAATATGATGTGTCAAGTTCATATGAATTAGCTGAGAAATTTAAGCTGTTTAATATAATGAGACAAGAGCAAAGGCATTTAGTAGAAATGACAGCAGCCCTTTCGGCAGCAGAAAAAGAATTGGTGGAACTTCTTGATAAATTGGATTTATATGACTCTCATATATGGTTATCCCAGGCAAGAGCCATACTAAATGCCAAAGAAATGGTTGAAATAAAGCATAAATTAAGTGTTAGAAGACAAAAACTTCGTACTCAAATTGAATATAACGACAAGAGAGTAAAGGAAGCTAAGGTAAATATAAAGAATATAACTAAGAGAAATCCAGAATATGCAAAGGATGCTTTAAAGGTTGTGGAAAAATTTGAGAAGGGTTTAAGTGGTAACGCATAGTTGTCACAATTTAAAGTGATATATTATTGCAAAAATTAGGGGTTGTGTTAAAATAAGAATTGTTTTTTTGGACCTTGGAGAGGGTCAGTAAACACTACTACTTTAAATTTAGGAGTAATTATGAACGAGAGACTAGTTAAGCTTAAAGAGAATGCGCTTGCTAAGATTAATGAAGCTGATTCTCTTGATAAATTAAATGATATCAGAGTAGCCTTTTTAGGTAAGAAGGGTGAACTTACAGAAATACTTAAGGGAATGAAGGATATTGCCCCAGAAGATAGACCTAAGGTTGGTCAGATTGTTAATGAAACAAGAGCAGCAATCGAAGAAGTTTTAGAGGATGCTAAGAAGAATTTAGCTAGCAAGGCACTTGAGGCTAAATTAAAGTCTGAAGTTATTGATGTTACACTTCCAGCTAAGAAGAATAATGTGGGACATAGTCATCCTAACACATTAGCTCTAGAGGAAGTTAAGAAGATCTTTATTGGTATGGGTTATGAAGTAGTTGAAGGTCCAGAAGTTGAATATGATTATTATAACTTCGAGGCACTTAACATTCCAGCTAACCATCCAGCAAAGGATGAGCAGGATACATTCTATATTGATGATAAGATTTTACTTAGAACACAGACTTCTTCAGTTCAGGTTCATGAAATGGAAAGAGGTAAACTTCCAATTAAGATGATTAGTCCTGGTAGAGTTTACAGAGCAGATGAAGTAGATGCAACTCATTCACCATGTTTCCATCAGGTAGAGGGTATGGTAATTGATGAGAATATTACATTCGCAGATCTTAAGGGTACATTAGCTGAATTTGCTAAGCAGCTCTTTGGACCAGAAACAAAAGTTAAATTTAGACCACATCACTTCCCATTTACAGAACCAAGTGCTGAAATGGATGTTAGCTGCTTTAAGTGCGGTGGTAAGGGATGTCGTATGTGTAAGGGTGAAGGCTGGATTGAAATCCTTGGTTGCGGTATGATTCATCCTCATGTATTTGAAATGAGTGGTATTGATAAAGATAAATACACAGGTTTCGCCTTCGGTATCGGCTTAGAGAGAATCGCACTTCTTAAGTACGAAATCGATGATATGAGACTTTTATATGAGAACGATGAAAGATTCTTAAAGCAGTTTTAAGAGTTGTGACAACTGCGAAGCAGTTGCCATGTAGGCTCGAGCAGATTGCCAAGGGCAATTCTAATGCGAGAGCTTCCATTAATTGTGACAACTGTAGGCTCGAGCAGATTGCCAAGGGCAATTCTAATGTGAGAGCTTCAATAGAAGACAAAACTAAGCAACTAAAAGGGAGATTAAATCATGAATACATCTTTAAATTGGATTAAATCAATGGTCCCAGGCCTTGAGTGCACTGATCAGGAATTCCGTGATGCTATGACACTTTCAGGAACTAAGGTTGAGGGATTTGAAAGATATAATAAGAACTTAGAAAAAATCGTAGTAGGTCAGATTGAGTCAGTAGAGGCTCACCCAGACGCTAATAAATTAGTAGTTTGCCAGGTTAATGTAGGTAGTGAAACAGTACAGATTGTAACTGGTGCACCTAATATTAAGGTTGGTAGCTCAGGTCAGAAAGTACCAGTAGTACTTGATGGCGGTAAGGTTGCAGGTGGACACGATGGCGGTCCATTACCAGAGAATGGTATTAAGATTAAGAAGGGTAAGCTTCGTGGCGTTGAATCATTTGGTATGATGTGTTCTATGGAAGAACTTGGTGTATCATCAGAATTCTATCCAACAGCTGACTCAGAAGGCATTTATATTTTAGGTGATGATGCTGTTGTAGGTTCATCAGCTATTGATTACCTTGGTCTTAATGATGTTGTTTACGAATATGAAATTACTAATAACAGAGTAGATTGTTATAGTGTGATTGGTATTGCAAGAGAAGCAGCAGCTACATTTAAGAAGGAATTTAAGGCTCCTGTTGTTACAAAGACTGGTAACGATGAGGATGTTAATGATTATATTAAGGTTGAAGTTAAGGATAATGATCTTTGCAAGCGTTATACAGCTAGGGTTGTAAAGGATATTAAGATTGCTCCATCACCAGAGTGGATGAGACAGAGACTTATGACAGCTGGTATTAGACCTATTAATAATATCGTAGATATTACAAACTACGTTATGGAAGAATATGGTCAGCCAATGCATGCATATGATCTTGATACTATTGAAGATAGAAAGATTGTTGTTGCAAGAGCTAAGGATGGAGAAAAGTTTGTAACTTTAGATGGTCAGGAAAGAACTCTTGATTCAGAAGTCCTTATGATTAATGATGGCAAGAAGGCTATTGGCATTGCTGGTATTATGGGTGGAGAGAACTCAATGATTACTGATGATGTTAAGACAATGCTTTTCGAGGCTGCTACATTTGATGGAACTAATATAAGAAAGTCAGCTAAGAGAGTAGGTCTTCGTACTGATGCTTCTGGTAAGTTTGAGAAGGGTCTTGATCCAGAGAATGCTATGGCAGCAATGGATAGAGCTTGCCAGCTTATTGAAGAGCTTGGTGCTGGTGTTGTAGTTGGTGGTGCAATTGATATTTACCCAGAGAAGGTAGAAAGAAAGAGAATTGCATTTGAACCAGAAAAAATCAATGCCCTACTTGGTACTAATGTATCAACTGAAGATATGATGACATATTTTAAGAGACTTGAAATTGAATATGATAAGGACAGCAATGAACTTATTATTCCTACATTTAGACAGGATTTACTTAGAAATGCTGATATTGCTGAAGAAGTTGCTAGATTCTTTGGTTATGACAACATTCCTACAACACTTCCTCATGGTTCAACAACTATGGGTAAGATTTCATTTAAGCAGGAAGTTGAATTAGAAGCTGCAAGAATCGCTAAGTTTGCAGGTTTCTCAGAAGCTATGACATATTCATTTGAAAGTCCTAAGGTATTTGATAAATTAATGCTTGATAAGGATGATGTATTACGTAAGACAATCGTAATTTCTAATCCTTTAGGAGAGGATTTCTCAATTATGAGAACACTTCCACTTAATGGTATGCTTAATAGCTTATCAACAAACTATAATAGACGTAATAAGAATGTTAAGTTATTCGAGCTTGCTAAGATTTATCTTCCAACAGAGGAAGATCTTCCAGATGAGAGAGTACAGTTTACTCTTGGTTTCTTTGGTGATGGCGACTTCTTTACAATGAAGGGTGTTGTTGAAGAATTCTTAGAGGAAGTTGGCTTAGATAAGAAGCTTATATATAATGCTGATGCTAAGAAGAATTTCTTACATCCAGGTAGACAGGCTGAAATCTCTTACGATGGTAAGGTGCTTGGTTACTTAGGTGAGGTTCATCCTACAGTATTAAATAATTATGGAATTGGCGATAGAGCATATGTTGCAGTGTTAGATATGCCTGTTATTACAGAACTTGCAAACTTCGATATTAAATACACTGGAATTGCTAAATTCCCAGCTGTAACAAGAGATTTAAGTATGGTAATGCCTAAGACAATGCCAGTTGGTGATGTTGAAGCTATTATTGCTAAGCGTGGTGGTAAGTTAGTTGAAAGCTATAACTTATTTGATATCTATGAAGGTAGCCAGATTAAGGAAGGATTTAAGTCAGTAGCTTATTCTATTTCATTTAGAGCTAATGACAGAACTCTTGAAGATAAGGATATTACACCAGTTATGGAAAAAATCTTAGCAGATTTAAGCAATTTAGGTGTAGAACTTAGAGCTTAATTAAATATTAACTTGATTTCTGTAAGAAATAGATATAATATATTAACTTCGGGGAGTGTTTAAAACCTTGCGATTATAGCGCCTTCGGCCACGCAAGGCTGCATTGCAATTACAAAGTAATTGCAACAAGTAACTTCCCGAAGTTAGTTTTTGACTAAGAAAGGGCATAACCGCGTTGGTTATGTTTAAAGGTGTTTTATGGATTTACATGATTTTGATTATGATTTACCAGAGGAGTTAATTGCACAGGATCCATTATCTGATAGATCTTCATCTAGACTTATGGTATTAAACAAGAATACAGGAAAATTAGAGCATAAAATCTTTAGAGATATTATTGATTATCTTAATCCTGGGGACTGTTTAGTGCTAAATGATACTAAGGTTATTCCAGCAAGACTTTATGGCGAGAAGGTAGGCACAGGAGCAGGTATTGAAGTACTCTTACTTAAGCGTAAAGAGGATTTAAAGGATACATGGGAAGTTCTTGTAAAGCCTGGTAAAAAAGCTAAGGTTGGGGCTAGAATCAGCTTTGGTGATGGTAAGCTTGTTGCTGAAGTTAAAGATATTGTTGATGATGGCAACAGAATAATTCAATTCGAGTATGATGGTATTTTTGAAGAGATTCTTGATGAATTAGGACAGATGCCACTTCCACCATATATTACACATAAGCTTGAAGATAAGGACAGATATCAGACAGTTTATGCAACACATAAAGGCTCAGCTGCAGCACCTACAGCAGGATTACATTTTACTAAGGAATTATTAGAAGCAATCAAACAAAAGGGTGTTAAGATAGCAAAGGTAACTCTTCATGTAGGTTTAGGTACATTTAGACCAGTTAAGGTTGAGAATATTCAAGAACACCATATGCATTCCGAATTCTATATGGTAAGTGAAGAAGCAGCTAATACAATTAATGAGACTAGAAAAAATGGTGGTCGTATTATTTGTGTTGGTACAACTTCTACAAGAACAATTGAATCGGTAGCAGATGAAGAGGGTAATATACCAGCTAAGACAGGATGGACAGATATTTTTATTTATCCTGGATATAAATTTAAGACGGTAGATTGTCTTATAACTAACTTCCATTTGCCAGAGTCAACTTTAGTTATGCTTGTATCAGCACTTGCAGGCAGAGAGAATATTCTTAATGCATATAAGGAAGCTGTTAAAGAAAAATATAGATTCTTTAGTTTTGGTGATGCAATGTTTATCACAGATAATGAGATAAACTAATAAATTATATTTTAAATAACAAAAGTACATAAAATTATATTGTTTAAATTTCTTTTCAATGTTAAAATAAATATAAAGTAGAGAGGACAATATGGAGGTAACGTAGATGGTTGAGAGAAGAAAGTCTAAGAGGACTGACATCGACGTAGTTATTTCATTAAAACAATTAGGGGACAATTTTGTTACAGGAATTTCTGGCAGAGCAGTTGCTGTTAATACACTTAATATCTCTAGAGATGGAATTGCGTTTAAGTCAGACAGGAACTTTAAGCTAAATACTTACCACGATACAATTATTACATTAGATAATAAAGACTGCTTTGAGGCTATTATCGAAATTGTACGTATGGAGAATTTAGGCGAACCAGAGACAACTTATGGTTGTAGATTCATTGGTATTACAAGTGAAGATCAATTTAAGATTGAAGTATACCAGTTAGTTTATGAATCTAAGTGCGTTTCTTAATAGTTGTGACAACTGCGAAGCAGTTGCCATGTAGGCTCGAGCAGATTGCCAAGGGCAATTCTAATGCGAGAGCTTCCATAAGGAACGTAAGATATAATTTAAGATTTATTATGGAGTAAGACAGATGATCGCGGCTACAATCTCGAAAGGGAGTAGGTGAGGAAAGTCCGGGCTTCATAGGGCAGGATGCCGGATAACGTCCGGTGGAGGCGACTCCAAGGCTAGTGCAACAGAAATATACCGCCAGCAATGGTAAGGGTGGAAAGGTGGCTTAAGAGACCACCGCTTTGTTGGTAACAACATTGGCTATGTAAACCCCATCCGAAGCAAGACCGAGTAAAAACAATACGTTTGCCCGACGTGTTTTAGGTAGGTCGCTTGAGCCTATTGGTAACAGTAGGACTAGATAGATGATCATCACGAAGTAATTCGACATAACCCGGCTTATAGTTTTGCTCTTAATAATATATAAAAAAAGCACCACAAGGGTGCTTTTTTTAATATATATTTTTATTATTTGGATGCATTATCTATTATATTTTTCTTCACAGTATTTACATCTGTAAACCTGCTTTTTTTCATCTGCTAAGAAAAATACATGCTTTAATCCCTGTTCAATAGAAGTAATGCATCTTGGGTTATTACAGAAGATAATATTAGTAATTTCCTTAGGAAGAGAAAGAGTCTTTTTCTCAACAATTTCACCGTCTTTAATTACATTTACAGTAATGTTATGATCAATAAAACCAAGAGCATCTAAATCTACTAAATCAAGACCTCCCTCAATTTTAATGATATCTTTTTTACCCATCTTGTTAGATCGAGCATTTTTAATAATAGCAACCTGACAATCAAGTAAGCCAAGTCCTAATTTATTATAGATTTCCATAGCTTTACCTGCTTCAATATGATCAAGTACGAAACCTTCATTTAACTGTCCAACGTTTAACATAGTAATCTCCTTTTTTAGTTTTTAAGTCTATAGATTGTGCTAAAACTCGTCTACATTAGCTAATATCTGCAGCCTTAAATTATTATTTATCAAGTCCAAGAAGTGTAAGTATAAGAGCCATTCTTACATATACACCAAATTGTGCCTGCTTAAAGTAGGCTGCTCTTGGATCATCATCAACCTCAACTGAGATTTCATTAACTCTTGGAAGTGGATGTAATACATACATGTTTTCCTTAGCCATAGCCATCTTAGCCTTATCAAGTACATAGAAACCTTTCATTCTTAAATATTCATCTTCAGAGAAGAATCTTTCTCTTTGAACTCTTGTCATATATAAGAAATCAAGATCACCAATAACCTCATCTAAGCTCTCAACTTCAACGAAATCGCAATTATTTTCTTTTAAAACATCTTCTCTAATATAATCTGGAATTCTAAGTTCTTTAGGAGAAATAAGAACGAATTTGATGTTAGAATATCTAACCAGTGAACTAATAAGTGAATGAACAGTACGTCCAAATTTAAGATCGCCACAAAGGCCAATAGTGAAATTGTTTAAAGAACCACCAAGTTCTCTAATTGTCATTAAATCTGTAAGAGTTTGTGTTGGATGCTGATGACCACCATCACCTGCGTTAATAACAGGAATCCTTGAAACAGAAGCAGCAACCATTGGTGCACCTTCCTTTGGATGTCTCATAGCAGCAATATCAGCATAACAAGAAATAACACGAATTGTATCTGCAACGCTTTCGCCCTTAGCAGCCGATGAGGAATTGGCAGAAGAAAAACCTAATACAGACCCTCCTAAGTTAAGCATCGCAGCTTCAAAACTTAATCGGGTTCTTGTACTAGGTTCATAGAAAAGAGTTGCTAATTTTTTGCCTTCACAACGTTTAGAATACTTATCTGGGTTGTGAGAAATATCTCTGGCTAAATCAAGTAGGTTATTTAATTCTTCCACGCTTAAATCTAGCGGACTAAGTAAATGTTTCATAATGCCTCCATAAATCTCAATTATTTTTAATCTTAAGTATTCTACTATTAATTTTTACAATAATCAATCAAAATTTAAAAAAAATACAAAAAAGAATCAAAATTCCCATAGGGGAACTTTGATTCTTATAGTTGTAGTTAAGTATTCTTGCTAGCTATTCCTAGTCTAGTGCAACGATTTCCATATTGTTAGGACGAGAAACTTTAATTGGTTTGCCATTCATAACAATAAGACCTTTATCATAGTGAACTGTAAAAATAGTAATTGTGTTATTCTCGTTATTCATACATAAGACATGCTTGTCATCAGGGAAGACATTAACATATTTAGGATATTCACCACTTACAGGAAGAGAGTTAAGAGCGGATAATTTACCAGATCTTTTATCTACGCTGTATACAGTAAGTGTGTCATCACCTGCATTAGAGCAAAGTAAATTTTTACCAGAATTAGTAAATTTAATATAAGCTGCTGCACTGTTGGATTTGTGATTCTTACGTACTGTAAAGATATTCTGGATTAATTCAAATCTGTTCTTATCTGAATTCTTGTCGTATGAATAAACATTAATATAATTCTTAAGTTCACATACAACATAAGCAAATCGACCATCTTCACTAAATAAAATCTGACGAGGTGCAGATTCTTGCTGAGAACGAATAATATCATAGAGCTTAATTTTACCAGTTTTATGATTGAATTCATATAATTTAATCTGATCAATACCTAAATCACAAGCACATAATAAATCTTCATCAGGAGTAAATGATAAAGAACTAATATGTGGTCTAGAATTACGTTCTGCAATGCTACCCATACCCTTATGAAATACTTCATCAGCAATGGCACCAATAGAGCCATCAGCCTTAATCTTAAGAACTGTAATCTTACCATCATGGTAACCAGAAACAATAAGGAATTTGTTGTCCTTAGTAACAACTATGCAACATCCTCTCATGCCGTTAATAGAAGCAGTATTTAGCTTCTTTAGTGAGCCATCTTCTAAGATTTTAAAAGAAGTTACGCCCTGGTCACAAATTGAATATAAGAATTTTTTATCACTTGATGTAGTAACATAAGATGGATTATCAATTTCGATTTCTTCTCTTTCTTTGATGCGTCCATTATCAACATCTAAGTCATATATATGAATGCCTTTACTTTTTTCTTGTGTGTATGTTCCAACATATGCTACATATTTTTTACTCATAGTGTTCCTCCAATAATAATGCAATATTGTACCCATGAAAATAAAAACCCCATTGTAATTAAGTCACGGATAAAAACAATCTATTGTAATTTTAATTCAATAACAGCTTTTTTTCAATAGTACAAGGTTAATTTTTTAACAAAACTAATAATGTTAAGTGTATAGTTTTTTGTATAAAATATACATTTTTTTGGACAAAAAGTTTGACGAAAATTCTAATTTTATTTATAATTAATTTAATAAAAGGGTTTGGAGGTGTTAAATATGAAGTGTCCTTATTGTGGTAATGACAATACTAAAGTAATTGATTCAAGACCAACAGATGATAGCTCAATTAGAAGACGCCGTCAGTGTGAGGTCTGTGGCAAGAGATTTACAACCTATGAGAAGGTTGAGACCCTTCCCTTAATTGTTATAAAAAAGGACAATAATAGAGAACCTTATGATAGAGAAAAAATTGTTGCAGGTATAGTTAGATCATGTCATAAAAGACCTGTTTCAATGTCTAAGATAAATTCCATGGTTGACGAAATTGAAAATACAATATTTAATATGGGTGAGAAAGAAATCTCAACTAATACAATTGGTGAAATTGTAATGGATAAATTAAAAGATACAGATGAGGTTGCTTACGTTAGATTTGCGTCAGTATATCGAGAATTCAAGGATGTTAATACATTTATGGATGAGATTAAGAAAATTTTAAAGTAAGCAAACAAAGTAATACAAGGAGTTTTTATGTTAAAAAGGTTTTTTCCAGATGTGTATATCGATTCTGCTTACAAAATAGATTATGAGGGCCTCTATAACGCAGGTTATAGAGGCATTATCTTTGATATAGATAATACCTTGGTAGAACATGATGCACCAGTTGATGAAAGATGCAAAAATTTATTTAAGAGATTACATGAGATTGGATTTGAGACATGTATTATTTCTAATAATGATGAGGAAAGAGTAAGGCCACTAGCTATTGCTGCAGACTCTAAATATGTAAGTAAGGCAGGAAAGCCTAATCCAAAAAATTATTATAAAGCAATGAGCATTATGAAGACTAAGACTAATGAAACATTTTTTGTAGGAGATCAGATTTTTACAGATGTTTGGGGAGCCAATAGAGCTGGTATTTATTCGATTTTAGTAAAACCTATTGCAAAGCATGAAGAGATTCAGATAGTATTAAAAAGAAGACTTGAATGGATTGTTCTTAGGTCTTACAAAAGGTTTAAAAGGAAGAAGGAAAATGAGAGAAGTAAAGGGAACAACTAGAGTTTTAGGACTTATAGGAAACCCGGTGGAGCATTCAATATCGCCACTAATTCACAATACCTTGGCTTGTCTTAATGAGGATGACTATGTTTATACAACTTTTAAGGTAGAAGAAAATGGTGTGGCTGATGCTATTAGGGGAGCCTATGCATTAAATGTATTAGGTTTAAATGTAACGGTACCTTACAAATCAGAGGTAATAGACTATCTTACTAGTATTGATCCATTAGCAAAGGCTATAGGGGCAGTAAACACCCTAGTTAGAACTGATGATGGATTTAAAGGATATAATACAGATATCCTAGGACTTGAAAGAGAGTTAATGGATGAAGGCATAACATTATCTAATAAGACATGTATAATTCTTGGAGCAGGAGGAGCTGCAAGAGCTATAGCTTTTTTGTGTGCCAGTAGAAATGCTAAGAAAGTTTATGTATTAAATCGTACAATTAATAAGGCAGAGTCCATAAAAGAGGCAGTTAATAGTTATTTTAAAAAGGATCTGGTTAAAGCACTTAAGCTTAGTGATTATACTAAGATTGATGAGGATAATTGCATATGCATTCAGTGCTCAAGTGTTGGCTTATATCCTAATGTAGAAGATGTAATTATTAGTGATGAAGCCTTTTATAAGAAGCTAGAAGTAGGAGTTGATATAATTTATAACCCAGCTAATACCGCCTTTATGAAGGCTTGTAATAGGGCAGGAGTTAAAAGCTACAACGGATTAAAAATGCTTCTATATCAAGCTATATGCGCCTATGAATTGTGGTCTAACAGCAAAATTTCTAAAAGCTGTAGTCAATACATTTATGAAAAAATGCAGGCTAACATGGCAGGAAATATTATTCTTATAGGATTTATGGGAAGTGGTAAGACAACTTTTGGTAAATGGATTAGCAAGAATAAAAATATGGATTTTATAGACACAGATGAATTAATAGAAAAGAAAGAGCATAGAACTATTAATGAGATCTTTGAAAATGATGGAGAAAAATACTTTAGAGACCTTGAGACAAGCACTATTAAGGAATTAAGTAAAAGTCTTAACAATACAGTAATTTCTGTTGGTGGCGGCTTGGCTGTCAAAGAAGAGAATGTTAGGATTTTAAAATCCATGGGAAAAGTAGTTTATCTGGAAACTTCAAAGGCTGAACTTATGAAACGATTAGCTAATGATACTAATAGACCTTTACTTAAAGGCTCTAATTTAAGCGATAAAATAGATGATTTAATGGCAAGAAGAGAAGACATCTATAGAAATGCGGCTACAGTTATTGTAAATACTAATGATGGCAATATGGATAGAATGTATAAAGAGATTGAAAGGTGATAAATTAATGAAAATTTTAGTAATTAATGGACCTAATATTAATTTTTTAGGAATAAGAGAAAAAGGTATTTATGGCGAGAATAACTACGATTCTTTAGTATCTATGATTGAAAATAAAGCAAAGAGTTTAGGCATTGATGTAGAAGTTTTTCAGTCAAATCATGAAGGCGAAATAATAGATAAGATTCAGGAGGCTTTCTATGAGAAGGTTGATGGAATAGTAATAAATCCTGGAGCTTATACACATTACTCATATGCAATTAGAGATGCTCTAGCATCAGTTGAGCAGATTCCTAAGATAGAAGTGCATATTTCTAATATTCATAAAAGAGAAGAATTTAGACATACAAGCGTAACAGCACCAACATGTGTTGGTCAAATTGTTGGTCTTGGATTAAATGGATATTTGTTAGCTTTAGAGGCTATTATGGATTTGGTTAACAAAAAATAGTTGCCAAATGCCGACTATTAGTATAAAATTAATAAGGTTATTGCGTATCTTAGGAGGGGAAATCTTTTCTAAGATTTATAGATTAATTTTAACAGATAATATGATTGATTTTTTTTAGGAGGTTTACCAAGCATGGTTACAGCAGGTGATTTTAAGAATGGTATTACAATTCAGATGGATGGAAACATTTGGCAGATTATTGAATTCCAGCATGTAAAGCCAGGTAAGGGCGCAGCTTTTGTTAGAACAAAGTTAAAGAATATCGTTTCTGGTGGTGTTGTTGAAAAGTCTTTCAGACCAACAGAAAAATTTGATTTAGCTCATATCGAGAAGAAGGAATATCAGTATCTTTACGCTGATGGAGATTTATTCTACTTCATGAATACAGAAACATATGATCAGATCGCTTTATCTAAGGAGAACGTTGGTGATTCACTTAAGTTCGTTAAGGAGAATGAAATTGTTAAGCTATGTTCACACGAAGGTAATGTATTCTCAATTGAGCCACCTATTACAGTTGAACTTGTAATTACAGAATCAGAACCAGGCGTTAAGGGTGATACAGCTACAGGTGCTACAAAGCCAGCTATCCTTGAAACAGGCGCTAAGATTAATGTTCCATTATTCGTTAACCAGGGTGATACAATCAAGATTGATACACGTACAGGCGAATATCTTTCAAGAGCATAATCATATATAATTTATATTATTTGACACCAGATTCATTTATGAATCTGGTGTTTTTTTGCATAAAAAAATTCCCTTTATTAAAAGGGAATTTTTTATGTCTATTTAAATGTGTTAAATGTTGGCTTTTTTGTTAGGCCATTGAAATATTTAAAGATAACTTTTGCAAGGATCTTATCTTTATGTACAAAGTGAGTTGTTTGCCAATATCTTGAATCAAAGGAACTATTTCTATTATCACCCATAACAAAATAGCAATCCTCTGGAACTAAGAAAGTTTGAGTTGTTCCATTATCAACCATAGGTTCTTTAATATAATCTTCACTTAATTCTACTTCATTTACATAAACCTTGCCACCACTAATAACAACCACATCGCCAGGTGTACCAATTACACGCTTGACATAGTTATCCTTCTCATTATCAGGAAATTTAAAAATAATAATATCTCCTCTTTGTGGTTCTGAGAATAGGTAAGATAATCTAAATCCGATTAATCTATCATTTATATTGATTGTGGATTCCATAGAACCTGTAGGAACCTGAGCGTTTATAATGATAAATCTTGTTATTATTAGTGCTATAAGAGCAGCAATTACAAGAATCTTAATGTAGCTTAGGATTTCTTTTGCTATAGCGCGTCCCAAGTTTTTGTGCTTTGCCTGTTCTGGTTTCTTAGCATAATCGTCGTCATAGTCATCGTCTTCGTCTACATAGATGTCATCTAGTATTTCCACCCCATCATCTTCATCTGTGAGAAAATCCTCCACATATTCCTCATCATAGTTTTGCTTGTAACTTCTTGCCATGTAAGTACCTCTATAGTAGTTTATTGTTGATTTAACTAAAAAAAGCTAGTTAATCGGACATTAAGAAACCTTGTATATCACGAAATCAACTAGCTTTATTTTACGTTAAATATAATTATTTGGCAAGTAATTGCATAATTTGATTACTTCTTTGAATGAATCTAGTCATAGCTTCTGGCTGAAGTGGAGCATGAGCTAGAAGAGCTAAATCATAAATTTGCTCACAGAATAGTTTAGTATTCTCACCTTCTGGATTCTTTGCTACATAGTCTACTAACTTGTTATTAGCATTAAGTACAAGAGTTTGACCGTTAGCACCAAACATAGAAGGATCCATGCCTGCCATGCCATACATCTTCATCATATCCTGCATACGTCTATCCTGTTCAGAAAGTGTGATCATTGCTGATACATTTTCATCCTTAAGCTTAGTAACGTCTATATTAAGCTTATCGTTTCCAAGAGACTTCTTAAATGTATCAGTAAGCTTTTCTTTAACATCCTTTAAATCTTCTTCGTTAAAGTCTTCCTTGAAACTATCATCTACACCAGCATCTACACGACTAAACTTAAGTCCTTCGTTCTTACGCTCAAGAGCCTGGATAAATGGCTGATCAATTCTATTATCAAGAACAAGGGCATCAATATTATCTGCCTTAAACATGTTAATATATTGACTCTGTTCCTGCATATCTGTTACATAGAAAATTGTGTTTTCATGCTTTTCTTTATTAACTTCAAGCTCTTCCTTTAATGTAACATACTTATTATCAAGATTCTTAAAGATGATATAGTCATTCATCTTTTCTGCGAATTTTTCATCCTTTAAGCAACCATACTTAATAAATGGATTAATGTCATCCCAGTATTTCTCGTAAGTTTCTCTATTAGTCTTACACATACCTGATAACTTATCAGCAACCTTCTTAGTGATATAATCGCTAATCTTCTTAACGAAGCCATCATTTTGAAGAGCTGAACGAGATACATTAAGTGGAAGGTCTGGACAATCAATAACACCCTTAAGTAGGAGTAAGAATTCAGGAATAACTTCCTTAATGTTATCAGCTACGAATACCTGGTTATTGTAAAGCTTTATTGTACCTTCTGCTGATTCATATTCCATATTAATCTTAGGGAAATATAAAATACCCTTTAAGTTAAATGGATAGTCCATATTTAAGTGAATCCAGAAGAGTGGTTCCTTGTAATCTCTAAATACCTTATGATAGAAGTCTATATAGTCTTCTTTCTTACATTCATTAGGATGCTTTGTCCATAGTGGATGAATATCATTAAGAGCTTCTGGACGCTTATTAATAGTAACCATCTTCTTAGCTGGCTCTTTTTCTACTGTCTTTTTCTCACCGTTTTCTTCAACTTCTTCAGTAACAGCATCCTTAGTAAAACGCTTAACTACAACATCTTTTTCCTGTAATTCTTCTTCAGGAATATCAACAGTCTTTGGCTCTTCATCAGTATTTTCCATAAAGATTTCAACTGGCATAAATGAGCAATACTTTTCAAGTACTTCTCTTGCCTTGTATTCGTTACAGAATTCATAAGAGTCTTCATTTAAGTAAAGAGTAATTGTTGTACCAATTTCTGTCTTATTAGAATCAGACATATCATAGTCTGTACCACCGTCACATTCCCAGTGAACAGCCTTAGAATCTTTTTTATAAGATAATGTATCAATAGTAACTTTATCAGCTACCATAAATGCTGAGTAGAAACCTAAACCAAAGTGTCCAATAATCTGATCATCATTAGTCTTATCCTTGTACTGCTCAAGGAAAGCTTCAGCGCCAGAAAAAGCAATCTGGTTTATATATTCATTAACTTCTTCACTAGTCATACCAAGACCATTATCAATAATAGTAATAGTCTTATTCTTAGGGCTAAGCTCTACCTTAACCTTGTATTCAATATCATCTGGCTCTTCATATTCGCCAATAAGTGATAACTTCTTTAATTTAGTGATTGCATCACATGCATTAGAGATTAATTCTCTGTAAAAAATATCATGATCAGAATACATCCATTTTTTAATTATTGGGAAGATGTTCTGAGAGTTAATAGATAAACTACCATGTTCTTTTGCCATTTTTAAAACACTCCTTTAGTAAATTTATTTTTAGAATCGCAAAGCGATTTATAGCTTTAATAAAGCATTGGCACTGCCAACAAAATATACTTTAAACTTAAAATGACTTAAAGTCAATAAAAATTAGCACTCAATTTAAAAGAGTGCTAATAAAATTTTTATAAACTTTCCCATAGACTAGGTATGGTTATTGTAGATATATTTAAAACTAGTGTTATAATAATGGATAGACTGTAAAGTTGAATTTAGGAATAGGAGATATTTGATGAGGTTAGCTCTTTTAGATGATGATGAAAGCATACTTAAGGAAGTAAGACAAAGACTAGAATGCTTGACTGAAACAATTGAAACGGATTATTTTTCTACAAGTACATCACTTTTAAATACCATCAAAAAGAATGGCACAAATTACTATGATTTATTAATATTAGATCACATAATGCCGGATATAAATGGCCTGGATTTGGCTCATATGTTAAGGGATGATGGATATACTGGATTGATTGCTTTTTTAACATGTGAAGATGGAATTATTGATGATACATTTAGGGTGTTGCCATTTAGATTCCTAAGAAAACCAATTGATACGGATAGATTTGATGAAACTATATTATCTGCCATCAAAAAAATTAATAAGAATAGGCTAATACAGGTTCCAATCTCATCCGCTGATTTTGAAATTGTGAAGATGAATGACATTCTATTGCTTGAAGGGGGTCACAGAAAAACTAAAATAATAACAAAGGATAAGGATATAATTAGTACAAGGATTATGTCAGAATGGTTAAAACATTTTGAAAGTGAAGATATAGGATGTTTTGTAAGGGTTAGCAAAAGCTACGTTGTAAATCTAGAGCATGTAAAAAGTTACACAAAGGTTTACAGGGGAGGTTTTATTAGATTAGATATGGATAATTTAGAAGTTGAAGTGGGAAATTCTTATTGGAATAGATTTATTGAAAAGATGAATTTCTATAGCTTAAGCAATAAAGTTACCATATAAAGTAGGCAGTAATGTTCTAACTAAAAAAGGGAGTTATATATATGTTAGATATGGTTTTAAAAATATTAGTTGAATCAAGTTTTTTGTGTTTGGAATACATTCAAACTTACTTAATTACGAAGGGGCTTTTTGACTTAAGATTAAGAAAAAAACACTTTCTTTCCTTGATAGCTTTGGGATTAATTGGTGTAATAAGCGCACTTTTCTTTGATGAGGTCACAATAGATGTTATCCATATTTTAATTCCACCGATTTTTCTTATAGTAAATGTTTTGGATAAAAAAGACATAAAAAGGATACTTTTTTCTACAATGATTTATAATGTATTAGATACATTAGTAACTATTGTAATAAATTTTTTTGTACCGGCAATGCAAGGGAATGCAATAATTCAAACAATTAATGACATGTTATTTGAATTATGTATGATGATTGTTGTTATGCTTTTTTATATCCTTGTTTGTAAAAAAAGAAATTCTCTTAAGGAAATTCATATGGGAAGATACCTTAGTTTCTATTCAATGATAGGTTTTGCAATTATGATAAATGCTTGTATAGCAGTCCTTTATTTTACAGATTACAATATGGAATTAAATAAGATAATAGCAGTTCTTATTCTTTCAACAGCGATAATATTAATTACCCTGATTCTTCTTGCAATTAATGTTTTTCAAATTGATAAGCTACAAGATGATATTTCACTTTATAACAGAATGGTTTATAACCAGGTTGAGTATTATAAGGTATTAGAGGAAAAAGATAGGGCAACAAAGGCTTTTAGACATGATATAAGAAAGCATTTGTTTTGCATGAAGCACTTAAGTGATACTAATGATTATGAACAGTTAAATGAATATATTGGCGGCTTATGTGAAAACGTAACAGAGATTTCACCACTTATTAATACGGGTAATGGTCTAATATCTTCAATTATTACAGAAGAAATTAGACAATATCCAAATGTTAAAATTAAATGTGTTGGACACTTACCTTCGGATATGGGAATATCAAATATCGATTTATGTACGATTTTTTACAATCTGTTTCAAAATTCCTGTGAGGCAGGAGCAAAATTTGTTGAAGGTCTTACAAAGGAGAATCGAGAAAAAGATTTGAAAAAAATGGACTTCGATGTTTATGTAGAGATGTCAATTACTAATATGAATAAGATAATTACTATAAAAAATAAGAGAATAAATCCGCCAAAAAAGAATTTTAGAGGATTTATTTCATCTAAAAAGGAAAGTGGACATGGAATTGGAATGGTTAATGTCCTCTTTACCATAGATAAGATTAATGGATCGATTATTACATCAGATGATGGTTATTTATATACAACTGAGGTAATAATACCTAATAATAATTAAGGAGGCGATAGATATGTTAACAGGAGGTTATTTATTTGATCTTGTCAAGAAAATCATTGGAAAGTAGGATCAAAGAAAAAGAGTGAAAAATCTAAATTGTATACAATGTATCAAGTTGCGGTTTTTGTGTCCTAAGATGCATTGTAAAGACAACGGCAAATATATACAATAATATTGTTGAATGAATTGCTTCACATTTTCAGTTCATAAACAATTTGTCTCTAGTCGTTCATGGAGACACCAGTTAATTTCGCGTTATGTACACCCTAGATTCTTGTTTGTTGTTGTCTGAAACCGAATACAAATAAAGATAGCATAATGCAAAAAAAGCAGGTATTTATACCTGCTTTTTTAGTTTTGTGTATATGAAATTTTACATGCATCAAATGTATTTAAAAGGTAGTTATCAAAGGCTTTCTCCAAAGTCTTATCTAGTGTAAATACCTTTAGTGATGTACCAGTTATAATTGTAACTTGATCGTCTTTATAATTTATATTAATAAATAATCCATCAATATCTTCCAATGCTAAATCAATATTATTATCTTTTATTAGTTTAGCTGTTGCAGTTTCTGAAAGGGCGAATATAATTTTTAAACTAGTTGGAACCTTGCTTCCCTTAATTAGATTAAAAGCATGAGGTCTTTGACTTTTCCATGTCATATAAATTCTATTTCCAATTTCTTGTAATTCTTCAGAATTATAAAAAGAAGGATTAATTCGTCCATCGATTGTATAACTACAAGCTGTTTGGAATGTGGCTTCGGATAATAATAGATTATCAAAGGTCTCATTAATTAATAGCTTATTCATAAAATCGGCTGTGTTATTAATTGTTAGTGATATCATATATTAAATCTCCATTGTGTGCTTTTGTTATTTTTTTAAAATACCAGTAAAGTCAAAGTCAGGAATAAAACTTTCACTTGCAACCTTTCCGTCCTGGGTAAATCCATTAATAACTCCTAAATCAATTGCAAAGTCTACAACCTTCTTATATTCATAGCTTGTAAGCTTTCTATGCAGTAATTTGTGATCCTTTACCTGTGGAAGAGGAGTGTATTGATTCATAATGCTAATATAGATATTATCTTTATAAGTCTCATATAGATACTTAATTACAGCAATAGAATCATTACTTGTTCCTGGTAAACAAAGGTGTCTTACAACAATTCCGGATTTCATTAGATCGTAATCAATCTTTAAATTATTATCTGCATTAAATTTATCAGTTTCTTCCTTAGTAAAAAATCTAGCCCTACCTACTTGTCTATACATTTCCTCAAGGGCGCGACTTGCAACTTCAAAATAATCAGGAGCACTAGAATACTCCGTAGCAATATTGTTATCTACATATTTAAAATCGGGAAGATAAACATCAACTAAGCCACAAAGGTCTTTAAGGGTGTTAACATTTTCATAGGAACTAGTATTGTAAACAATAGGAATAACAAGTCCCTTTGATTTAGCTAACTCTAAAGCCTTGATAATTTCATAAGTAAAGTGAGTTGGTGTAACAAGGTTTATGTTATTAGCGCCACTTTCCTGCAATCTTAGAAAAATATCAGAAAGTTCTGTGTTAGTTAATTTAATTCCCTTGTTGTTAGCAGCTATATCAAAATTTTGGCAAAATATACAGCGCATATTACAACCGGAAAAAAATACGGCACCACTTCCGCTAGTGCCTGAAATACATGGTTCTTCCCAAAAATGAAGAGCAGCGCGAGCTGCTCTTATTGAATTATCTGATTTGCAATATCCAATATTCTCTTGTCTATTTATATTACAGCCCCTAGGGCAGATGTTACATTTATTCATAAAAATACCTACAGTTTTTGGAACCACAGGGATAAGATGCATCTAGCGATGCAGCCCTGTGGCTACATGTCAACCTACTACGTAGCTTGACACAGATGGAACCACAGGGATGAGATGCATCTGGCGATGCGCCCTGTGGCTACAGTTAGTCGGAACCACAGGGATGAGATGCATCTAAAGATGCAGCCCTGTGGCTACATGTCAACCTACTACGTAGCTTGACACAGATAGAACCACAGGGATGAGATGCATCTGGCGATGCGCCCTGTGGCTACATAGCAATTTACTTCGTAAATTGCTACAGAGGCTACCAATGGGACTTGAACCCACGACCTACTGATTACGAATCAGTTGCTCTACCAACTGAGCCATGGTAGCGAGTTGTGCATTGCGCAAACAACTTTAATATAATTCTAAAAAAATATAATGTCAAGTTATTACATAAACTAATTAAAAAGAAATATCTACTTCACTTAAAAATCTCTTTTTTAATTCTATTATTATTTCATTTAATTCAGTGCTACCCATTTCTTTACATTTAAATGGAATAAAACCGCCTGCCATATTATCATGACCTCCGCCACTTCCTATATGATTTAGGGCATTATTGGTTATTTGACCGGCACGGTAATTTGAATTACTTCTTGTGGATAATTTAACACCGTCGCTTTTTACAGAATAAATAACTGCAAGCTCTATACCATTAAGGGTTATAAGAAAATCTGCAATATTGGCAATAAGCGCATCAGGGCAATTTTTCCCAGCATCAGCAAAACAAACGCTTTTATAAATATCTATACTTGAAATAGCAATGGAATAGGCCTTTAAATCGCTCATTTCCATGGTTGAACTATCAAGGTCATATAGGACGTTATTATCTGCAAGAGCATGAAGTTTATAGAACATATCCATATCTAAATCACTTACGCCACGCTTCATATCCGCTGTATCAACCTTAATTCCATAAAGAAGAGCAGTAGCCACGTTCATTGGTATTTCTATATTATTCTCTACATAGTAAGATGCAATAATAGAAGCACAAGCACCAACCTCTGGTCTAATATCCGAAAATTGATAAGTATCATCAACATAAATAGGATGGTGGTCAATACAAATAATTTCGTTACCATTCATAGTAACAATATTAGCATTACCGCGTTGTGCATCAACAATTATTATTTCATCATCTTGCTTTAATTCACTATTAGTGTCATATTCAATCACGTTAATTCCTAATTTTCTAACCATCTTAGATGTAACAGTCTTATCAATAGATCCTTTATAAATAATCTCGGCTGTAATACCCCTAATTCCAAGTAAGACAGAAAGAGCGTATGCACTAGCAATAGCATCAGGATCAGGAAAATTGTGAGTTTGAATATATACTTTATTATTGTTTACCTTAGAAATAATTTTGTCCAAATTAGTCATTATCATTATATACTCCTATTAGCTTTTGATTTGACTTTATTAATAATCCCCTTTAAGTACTCGTTCCTCTTAAAGGCTTACAATTAACTACCCTAGATAAAATAAATCGCGTAAAGTAAACCTAAGTTTATATCATATATTATAACGTAAAATTTCACAAGGTTAAACATATATTTTTTTACTCGTTAAAATATGCAAAATATAATATAATATTCATAGGAAAAAATATTAAGTATAGATGGTAGAGCGATGGATAATAAAAAAACAAATATAATTGAAAAAGAAAGAGCAAAAATGTGGCAAATAGCATTTTTTAGCTTAAATAATACTTCTACAAATCTCTTCCTTGCTATGATGGGCTATGTCTCATATTATGCCAATGGCGTAGCAGGGCTTGGAGTTGTGCTTATTTCCTTTATAATTACAGGAATGAGAATTTTTGATGGGGTTACAGACCCAATTATTGGCTATTTTATAGATAAAACTAATGGAAGGTTTGGTAAATTTAGACCATATATTTTTCTTGGATATTTATTTATGAGCATAAGTTCGTTGGTTTTATTTTTTACAACAGATCTAGTGCCAAGGGGGATAAGACCGATTTATTTTATAGTGGTTTATTCAATTTATATCATTGGATATACCTTTCAAACAGCAGTTGTAAAATCCGGACAATCTGTAATCACAACGGATGTGAATCAAAGACCTTTTATAACATTTTTTGATTCCACATTTATAATGTTAGCACATGGAGTTGTAGCTTTTTATGTATCTGTGTATTTAATTGGAAAATATAACAGCTTTACAAGTAAGGCTCTTTTTTCTGAATTTGTAATTACAGTTGTTATAGTGTCAGGACTTTGTTCAATTTTAGCAATGATAGGAATATGGGAGAAGGATAGGCCGAAGTATTTTAGACTATCACAGGATAAGAAGGTTAGGATACACTTTAAGGATTATTTTACAATTTTAAAGCATAATAAACCTATTAGAATGCTTGTAATTGCAGCAGCTTCTAATAAATTTGCCCAAATGGTTTATGGAAATGCAGTTGTTCCTGTTATGCTTTTTGGTATTTTAATGAAAAATTACCCATTGGCAGGCTTAATTGGCGTAATTGTTGGATTTCCTAATTTGGGAATAATTTATTTAGGAATTAATTTTGCAAAAAAACATGGTCAGAAAAATGCATTAATTTTTTCTACAATTTTGGCTATTTTTTTCCAAACAATTTTTATGCTATTAATGTTATTTACTGACTTAACTAAGGTATCACTTACTCATATCAATGTTATTACCCTAGTGTTTTTACTTGTATTTATGCTATTAAATGGTGTAAAATCAATATCTAATAATATAGTAGTTCCTATGATAGCTGATTGTACGGATTATGAATACACAATCAGTGGTTTTTTTGTACCAGGAATTATGGGAGCGTTATTTTCTTTTGTTGATAAGACTTTTTCAGCATTAGCCACAGGATTTGTAGGACTTTGCTTGTCGTTTATTGGATTTAAGGAAGTTTTCCCACAGGTTGAAGATGCGTTAACGCCGCAATTAAAGGGCATGACGGTTTTTTTCTATTGTATAATTCCAATGATTGGATGGTTTATAACACTTTTTATAATGCGCTACTATAAATTAGATAAAAAGACTATGCAGGGTTTATATAGGGAAAGACCAAACAAGGAAAACAGTTAATATAAGGGAGATTAAGATGCAGATTAAAATAGGTAATCCTAATATAATGGGATGTAATGTAATTAATGGTGAATATAACTTTAGTATCTGTAGTGCTTCTAATAATGTGGTATTGTGCTTATATAGTGAGAAGAAAAAGCATGCTAAATATAGAATTGTTCTAGATGAAGATAAGAGATTTGGAGACGTTTATTCAGTAAGCATTAGTGATGTTGACTTAACAAATTTCTATTATGCTTACGAAATAGATAAGCATCCATATATAGATCCATACGCTAAAGAGATAACTGATTGTACCTGCTTTGGTAAGAAAAGCAGAGAAGATTTATATTTATCACCAATTAGCGTGGCAGAGTTTGACTGGCAAGGTGATAAACCCCTTAATTTAGATTATAGTGATTGTATATTTTATAAGTTAAATGTTAGAGGATTTACAAAATCAAAGACTTCTAAGGTTAAGGAAAGAGGTACATTTAAAGGAATTATAGAAAAAATTCCATACCTTAAGGAATTAGGAATTACAACATTAGAATTAATGCCAGCTTATGAATATGATGAAATTGGACGTTTTTCTCAATTAAAGGAAGATGGTATTTTATCAAGATATGGCGTGGACGCTAGATATATAAATGGTGAAAAATCATGTGCTCCTAATTTTTGGGGATATACAAGAGGATTTTATTTTGCTCCAAAGGCAAGCTTTAGTTCAGTTGTAAGTGGCAAGGATTCTAATAAGGAC
>Ga0247611_10001858_pt1 | contig 36314 bp, 30 predicted proteins | sample 177DNAGHGhighgp2_FD_192422 | JGI IMG/M metagenome (GOLD analysis project Ga0247611, IMG submission 192422) | Sheep rumen microbial communities from Palmerston North, Manawatu-Wanganui, New Zealand - 1770 DNA GHGhigh gp2 | ecosystem: Host-associated > Mammals > Digestive system > Stomach > Rumen... | reverse complement strand
AAGTGAATTCTTTAGACATCAATTTTATCCTGTCATTCTGCTTCAGTACGGTTTCTATCTTGCCAGGAATATAGTCTAACTCCTGCACCATCTCGGTATAGTCCTGGATGTCTATCGTACCTATTTCGATACCCAATGCTAAAGCTAGCATGTACAAGCATGTCAGCTGACCAGTAAAGGCTTTGGTAGATGCTACACCGATTTCTGGTCCTACGTGGATATATATACCAGTGTCTGTTTCTCGTGCAATACTTGACCCTACGGCATTTACTATACCGAAAATCATTGCACCTTTCTGTTTCGCAAGTTCAATGGCTGCTAATGTGTCAGCAGTTTCTCCACTTTGTGAGATGGCAATCACAACATCATCAGGATAAATAACAGGATCGCGATAACGGAATTCACTTGCATAATCTACTTCTACAGGTATTCTGCAGAACTGTTCAATCATCTGTTTACCAATGAGTCCTGCATGCCAAGATGTACCACAAGCAACAATGATGAAGCGACGTGCACGGATTAATCTTTCTTTGTTATTACGAATAGCACTTAGTACAAGATTGTTGTTGTGTGCCAAGATCCTTCCACGCATACAGTCTCTCAGGCACTGTGGCTGGTCGAAGATTTCCTTGAGCATATAGTGGGGGAAACCACCTTTGTCCAACATGTTGATGTCCATGTCGATTTCTTTGAACTTCACATCAACATGAGCATTGTCGAGGTCAAACAATTCCAGTTCTTTTCCTCTTTCAATCACCACAACCTGTTCGTCATCCACATAGAGGACTTTCTTTGTATATTCAGCAATTGGTGTGGCATCACTGGCGATATAGAACTCTTTATTGTCTTCTCCAACCCCAATAACCATTGGTGATGCCTTACGGGCAGCAACAATCTGATTTGGATTATTTCGGTCAATCACTACAATCGCATAAGCACCAAAACATTTCTTCAATGCAAGTCGGACGGCATCAGACAAAGAACAACTATTCTTCTGTTGTACATATTCTATCAACTGAACAAGAACTTCAGTGTCAGTATCGCTGTTAAAAGTGAATCCCTTAGCTTTAAGTTGGTCACGTAAAATGGCATAATTCTCAATAATACCATTGTGAACCATTGCAAGGTTTCCTGATTGTGACACATGAGGATGTGCATTTTTCACTGATGGTTCTCCATGAGTAGCCCAACGGGTATGAGCAATACCCAGAGTTCCTGAACAGTCTTTGTCTTTCGCTTCAGTTTCAAGGTCTGCGACCTTTCCTTTCGCTTTATATACACGAAGAGTCGCATTTAGCAATGCGACCCCACTAGAATCATATCCTCTGTATTCCAACCGATGCAATCCTTTAATCAAAATAGGAAAGGCATCTTTTTCTCCTATGTATCCTACTATTCCACACATGATTGTTAAATGTTTATTTTTGTGTTATTATTTTATGAACGGATTAATCCAACGCACTATAGATAGAGTTGTTGCTCTTATACTCAGGTACAATCTCTTTCATTTTCTTTACTGTTGCCATGTCGTCCTCACCGTGACTGATAGCAATTAGTTCATCAATGTCTTTGCACACAGTGTCGTAATCGTATTCACGTACGGAGGCAATTCTTATCTTTTCATGGAAAGATGGTTTCGTGTTTTCATCATTAGAAAGCACTTCTTCATATAGCTTCTCTCCTGGGCGTAAACCTGTATATTTGATTTCGATGTTTTGTGCACCACTGAGAAGAATCATTCGTTTTGCAAGATCAGCAATTTTGACGGGTTTTCCCATATCAAACACAAAGATTTCTCCACCTTTACCCATTGTTCCTGCTTCCAGAACTAACTTACAAGCTTCGGGAATTAACATAAAGAAGCGGATGATATTTGGATCAGTAACTGTCACAGGACCTCCTGCTTTTATTTGCTTTTCAAATAAAGGAATAACAGAACCGTTGCTGCCAAGAACATTTCCAAAGCGAGTTGTTACGAATTGAGTATCTGAATGCTGGTTCAGACTCTGTACATATATCTCACAAATACGCTTTGAACACCCCATCACATTAGTTGGATTGACAGCTTTGTCTGTTGAAATCATGACAAATTTCTTCACACCATATTTGTCTGCAAGATCAGCAAGTATCTTTGTTCCATAAACATTATTCTGGATACTCTCGCGAGGATTGTCTTCCATCATGGGTACATGTTTATATGCAGCAGCATGGAATACATATTCAGGCTTATATTTCTTGAACACTTCTTCCATTCGATCCTTTTTAGTGATGGATGTGACAATGGCATGAGCTTTTATGTCTGGCCAGTTTTTCTTCATCATCAGTCGGATGTCATGTTGTGGGGTTTCCGCCTGATCAATAAGAATCATCTCAGAAGGATTGTAAGGAGCAATTTGTCTGACCATCTCACTTCCAATACTACCTGCTGATCCAGTGATGAGAATTCTCTTGCCTGTAAGCATCTCACCAACTTTTTGCATATCCACTTTGATTTCTTCTCGTGGAAGTAACTCATCAATACTTACCTCTTTTAATGTAGATACATCATCAGATTCAGATTCCCCTTTCCATTCATGAGTCCGACTGGTCATGTAAATCTTTATGTTCGCCTCATTTAAGTATCCTTGTAAATCTATATCATTACGAAAGCGTTCAGTTCTTTGAGGAGATACTAAGACAGCTTCAATATGCATCTTTTTAAGGATATCAGGTAATTCCTCAGTCACATTATACACCTTAACGCCCATCAGATGATGACTTTTCAGATTCTTGTCATGCGAAATAAAACCTTTTAGTAGGAATTGAGTTGGCTTTTGAGTTCTGATTCCTTTTGCCAATCCTACCCCTCCTTCTTTTACACCATATATAAATACTCGTTTTGCGCCATGACTGGCAAACATTACATCATAGAGCATTTTAACGATGACACGTACAGCCCACATTCCCAATGTGGCAACTACAAAGATTCCTAAAATGTCAACTGCCCGGAGATGAACAAATGTTCTTCTTGAAATAGTATTAACCCAATAATGTAGAATAAATACTAATAAGCATGATAGTCCATTTGCATAAGCAACCCTAGCTAAATCAGAAAATGAAGAATATCGAATAATACCAGAATATGTGTGGAATAGCCTAAAACAGCCTATACACACTAATAAATATAGCAACATTACTCTCGCTAAGGCATAAGAATGATTTAAAGTGTTCAATCCACCATGGACTGCCCAAAAAACCACAAATGCAGATAAAAAAACTATCAAGCAATCTATTAAGAAAATACACCAATAAGGCAATGATGATTTGCTGAAATACCAGGTTATGATTTTTTCAAATAGATTCATGAATGTTCTTAATTAATATTATTAATTATCAGAACTTATATTATTTACTGTCTATAAAAACTGATAAGAACGGGCTTTATATAGGAAAAATTGAGAAGTTAATAATAAAACGAATAATCAGAACTTTCTCCATACCATTTTATTGACAACTCCCGTATAGCTTTGAATGATTTTTATTACTTTGTTAGAAACATTCTCTTCTATGTAATCAGGAACGGGAGTACCATAATCATTATTGTTATTCATGGTGATAGCGGTATCAACAGCTTGTAGCAATGAATGTTCATCAATGCCAGCTAAGATAAAGCAAGCTTTGTCTAATGCTTCAGGACGTTCGGTACTTGTACGGATACATATAGCTGGAAATGGATGTCCGACACTTGTGAAAAATGAAGATTCTTCAGGAAGAGTTCCACTATCGCTAACCACTGCAAATGCGTTCATTTGCAGACAATTATAGTCATGAAAGCCTAAAGGCTCATGCTGGATTACACGTCCGTCAAGTTTAAATTCACTTTGTTCTAATCGTTTTTTACTTCTTGGATGGCATGAATAAAGTATAGGCATGTCATACTTTTCAGCCATTTTGTTGATTGCTGTGAACAGGGAAATGAAATTCTTTTCTGTATCAATGTTTTCTTCCCTATGAGCAGACAGTAATATATACTTTCCTTTTTCTAATCCAAGACGCTGATGGATATTGCTGTTTTCTATTTCTTTAAGATTTTGGTGTAACACCTCAGCCATGGGACTACCTGTAACGTATGTGCGTTCCTTAGGAAGACCGCAATCAGCAAGATATCTTCTTGCGTGTTCAGAATAAGCCATATTCACGTCACTGATGATGTCAACGATACGGCGGTTGGTCTCTTCGGGCAAGCACTCGTCCTTACAACGGTTGCCGGCTTCCATGTGGAAGATGGGGATATGCAGACGCTTGGCTCCTATCACTGACAGGCAACTATTTGTATCACCCAACACTAATACTGCATCAGGCTTCGTTTCCACCATTACCTTGTATGACTTATCGATGATATTGCCCATGGTAGAACCTAGGTCATCTCCTACAGCCTCCATGTAAATATCAGGGTCTGCAAGTTTCAAATCCTTGAAAAATACCCCATTTAAGTTGTAGTCGTAATTTTGCCCTGTATGTGCCAAAAGACAATCAAAGTATGTTCTACACTTGTTTATTACCGCAGCCAGACGGATAATTTCAGGTCTTGTTCCAACGATAATAAGCAATTTCAACTTTCCATCATTCTTAAACTTCTTTATCTTCATGTATGTAAACTATTAAAGCCTATTAAATATAATTGAAATATTACTATTGTACAGAATAAAAGATTATAAAGAGCAGACAATTTATTTATCGTAGAATTTTATAAAATGTCATAAAGATTATTTTAAAATATTCAATAATGCTTTGATTGTCTATCCATTTCATATTGTAACAGATTTTGTCAGGCATTATTATTTCTATGTAAGTTTTGTCTGGATCTTCCGCTTGCCCCAATATAATATTTTCATCAACATATTCTATTGATGCCCAATCAGTTATTCCGGGACGAACACTTAATACTCTTTTTTGTTCTTTAGTGTAGAATTGAGTGTATTTTTTTACTTCAGGTCTTGGTCCTACTAAACTCATGTCACCAATAATAACATTCCAAAGTTGAGGTAATTCGTCCAACTTATACTTGCGTATAAAATAACCCACCCGAGTGATACGAGGATCATGACCACCTACAGTAATCAAACTCCCTTTATCCGCACCTTGACGCATTGAGCGGAATTTATAAAGCTTAAATGGAATTCCGTTTTTTCCTATACGCTCTTGAGTATAGAAACCACTTCCTTTACTCTCAATCCTTATTAATAAATATATGATTAAGAATAATGGTGACATCATTACTAATCCAATGCCTGAAAACAAAATGTCAAAAAACCTAATCATTATTTTATGTGCCTTGTAAAAAAACTGTTGTTAAAAGGATTATGATATGAATTTTAAATAGTTTTCAATAATATATTCTATCATTTCATCAGTTAATTTTGTATGTAAGGGTAGTGTGATTTCGTTTTTAAACATGTTGTATGCATTTGGAAAGTCTTTTATGTCAAATCCTAATTGTTTGTATGCGGTCATCATTGGTAGTGGCTTGTAGTGTACATTGCAAGCAATACCTTGTTCTGCCATTTTCACAATTATCTCATTACGTTCTTCTAATGTCTTGTTAAGTAAACGAGTGATATAAAGATGGCCGCTTGAATAGGTGTCATTAGAAAGATGATGATTTAAAACTTGTATAGGTAAGTCTTTAAAAGCTGTATTGTAACAATCAATTATCTGATGACGACGATATAGCATCTGTGGATACCGTTTTAATTGTACTATTCCTATTGCAGCCATGATGTCAGTCATGTTACATTTATAAAATGGAGCAATGATGTCATACTCCCATGAGCCTAACTGAGTTTTAGCAAGTGCATCTTTATTTTGCCCATGCAAAGAGAGTAATTGGAATTGTTTATATAGCTTCTCATGAATCGTTTTGTCGATTATCAAACTTGTTGGTAGATTCCATGTCAAAGCTCCACCTTCAGCAGTTGTTAGGTTCTTAACTGCATGGAATGAAAATGATGTAAAATCAGCAATCTGTCCTACTGCTTTTCCATGAGAGTGAGCACCAAATGCATGAGCAGCATCTGATAAAATGATGACACGTCCGAAAGCTTTTTGAATATCATTGTTTGGCTTAAATAAGTTTTTCTTACTTTCTACAGCTTTAAAGATAGTGTCATAATCACATGGTACTCCACCCAAATCAACAGGTATCACCACTTTAGTTCTTTCTGTAATAGAATCGGCCAATTGCTGGTAGTCCATTTCAAAACTCCCTGGTTTTGTATCAACCAATACGATTTTCGCTCCGACGTGGTAAATTACAGAAGCAGAAGCAGTATATGTATATGCAGATGTAATAACTTCATCCCCAGGCCCTACTCCAAGAACCCTCAATATACTTTCCATACAGGCGGTTGCTGAGTTTAAGCAAACAGCTTTTTGTGTACCACAGTATGAAGCTATTAATCGTTCAAATTCTTTAGTTTTCGGACCAGTTGTTATCCAACCCGAGAGAATCGCTTCTTTTACAAGATTAGCCTCCTGTTCAGTCATATCAGGAGGAGAAAAAGGTACATTCATAGTTGATTATTCTGTTTTTATTTTTATTGTATCAAGATATATAATTTGTAATAAACTACAAATTAGTATTGTATGTAACAATACAGTTTTTTATATTTACAAGTATACTCGTGGCGAGGAGTAAAGAATTATGATAGGCAAATCATGCCTTACACACGTCTTTTACAATATCTACATATTTAGCAACTGCAACTTCTTTAGAGAGATTAGATAGTATAAATTCTCTACCATTCTTACCCATTTGTATACTCTTCTGAGCATTGGTGGCAAGAGTAATTATTCCTGAGACAAAATCCATGACATTATCGGCTTGAGTAAACAATCCCATATTATTTGTCTCAAGAATCTCTTTTAGCTCTCCTTCGTCAAAACTGGCAATGACAGGTCTACCTGCAGACAAGATGCTCCAGGTTTTACTCGGCAGAGCACTGCCTCCTAAACCAGCTTTGCATGATACCAAGCAAGCATTTCCTAAACTATATACATAAGAAACTCTTTCATATGGTTGTAAAGGCAAAACCCTTACGTTTTCTAGTTTTTTTTCTTTTATATTCTTTTTCAAATCGTCTTCTATCCCTCCTTTGCCAAAAATGAGAAATTCAATTTGATGATTATTTCTTAGTATTTCAGCTGCTCGTATCACTATGTCTAGGTTTTGAGCATGCCCTAAATTACCTGCATATACTATTCGAAACTTATCTTTGGAGATGTTGAATTCATCAAATAAAGGATTCTCCATATCATCTATAGGGTGAATGGAATCTTGATCTACCCAGTTGTAAACTACTTCTATCTTATTACTTGGGACACCTTTCTCAATAATGTTTCTTTTAAAATCTTGAGAAATTACAATAATCTTGTCTGCGTGTTTATATGTGTAGCTTTCAATCTTTCGACCGATTTTCCACAATAATCCATTTTTTTTTGCTAAACCAGCACCAACAAGTGTATCAGGGAAGATATCTTGTAAATTATATATGAATTTACAATTCATTTTTCTTTTAATTAGTGCAGCTAACATGCCTTGTATTGGTGGGGTGCTTACTACAAAAATCACGTCTACATTTTTTTCTTTTATTCCCAACCAATACTGTTTGATGAAACACAGAAAATACCGAAAAGCTCTGCCAATAGGATTCTTGCCTTCGTCAATCATATTAAACCTGTGGACTTTCATCATCCCATTATACATTTCTTCTGAGTGAATTGCGGAATACTTTTTTTTATCTCTATCACTCACATTTCTTGTTGGAGAGGGAGTAATAAGAGCCATGTCTATTCCAGAATCGGCGAAAGCTTTGTATCTAGCATCGTCAAGAGGTGTGTCAGAAACTAGTTCTGGATAGAAATACGCAGGTAATAGTAATAATTTCATTAACAATTAATTATGGGAAGTCTTAAAACTTAGACTTTTTCAAAAAAAGTATCAGGTTTGAGAGGATCAAATGATTCGTTAGCCCACATTACTGTAATTAAGTTTTCTGTTTCACTCAGGTTTATTATATTATGAGTATATCCTGGTAGCATGTGAATACATTGAATATTCTCACCGCTAACCTCGAATTCAATAATTTCATCTGAGCCGATTTTGCGTTCTTGTATTAAGCCATGACCAGAGACAACAATGAAAAACTCCCATTTTGAATGATGCCAATGTTGTCCTTTTGTTATTCCTGGCTTACTAATATTTACGCTAACTTGTCCGCAGTTTGTTGTTTTTAGTAATTCTGTAAAACTACCTCGTTCATCTATATTCATTTTAAGAGGAAAGGCAACTTTCTCTTTGGGAAGATAACTAAGATAAGTAGAATACAGTTTTTTCTCAAAAGAATTAAAAGGAATATCTGGAATCACAAGTGTTTGTGGCTGATCATGAAATCTTTGAAGAAGCTCGACTATCTTGCCTAAACTCACCTTATGAGTTGTTTCACAATAGCAATATTTGCCAGAGGGATTAGGTAATACTTCTAAACCGTCGAATTCGCAGTGATGCTCTTTGTTCTCCAATGCATTTAACATCTCATCGATAAGATCATCAATATATAAAAGCTCAAGTTCAATTGCTGGATCATTAACCTGAATAGGTAATTCATTAGCTATGTTATTACAAAAAGTTGCAACAGCAGAATTGTAGTTTGGTCGGCACCATTTACCGAAGAGATTTGGAAATCGATATATAAGAACCTTGCTTCCTGTCTCCTCATGGTATCGTAGGAATAAATCTTCACCGGCTTTTTTACTTTGTCCATATTCACTATTGCCAAAACGCCCTGTTAAAGATGCTTGTTGTGAAGAAGATAACATCACGGGACAAGTGTTCTTGTACTTTTTTAATGTGTTTAAAAGTGTCGATGCAAAGCCAAAATTCCCTTCCATGAATTCTTTTGACTCTTTAGGACGATTAACGCCTGCAAGATTGAAAACGAAATCAGCTTTTTTACAAAACTCATCAAGCTGGCTAATTGGCGTGTCGATATCAAATTCAAATATCTCTTCAATTGATAAGGATGGTCTGGTTCTGTCTTTTCCTTCTCTTAAATTACGAAGGGAAGCACATAGATTTCTTCCTACAAACCCTTTAGCTCCTGTCACTAATATATTCATATGAAATATGATTTGTAATTAAAACAACTTTTTGGTAGTACTGAATTACTCAGATCTGATTTCACGAGGTTTGGACTTTGGAAGGTATCCTAAATCTTCACGGATAAAACGTAATTTCATTAATAGTTCTTTCATCCCCTCTACATCAAGACGTCTGGTGTTGTGAGAATGATAATCTTCAATTCTTGCAACATCTTCATTTCCCTCTGTGAAGAACTTATCATAATTCAAATCTCTTGTGTCACAAGGAATACGATAATAACCTCCCATATCAATAGCACGAACCATTTCTTCACGGGTTACTAACGTCTCATATAGTTTTTCGCCATGGCGAGTTCCGATTACTTTGATTTCTGGTTCTTTAGAAATGAATGGTTCATTTGTATCTTTTATAGGAAGTTTGCAATAAATATCTACTAATGCTTTTGCTAAAACTTCAAGTGTAGCAGCAGGGGCTTTTTGAACAAATAGATCACCATTGTGTCCATGTGTAAATGCATAAATGACAAGGTCTACTGCATCATCAAGCGTCATCATAAATCTTGTCATATTTGGGTCTGTGATGGTAATAGGCTTACCTTCAATCATTTGTTCTACCCATAGAGGAATAACACTTCCTCTGCTCGCCATTACATTTCCATAACGTGTGCAGCAGATTGTTGTTTGGGCATTGTTACCAAGTTCACGGCCTTTAGCAATTGCAACTTTTTCCATTAATGCTTTGCTCATTCCCATAGCATTTATTGGATAAGCTGCTTTATCTGTTGAAAGTACCACAACATTTTTAACCCCATGTTCAATAGCTGAATTCAATACATTTTCAGTACCGAGGATGTTGGTTCGGACAGCCTCAGCCGGGAAAAATTCACACGAAGGTACTTGTTTTAGAGCGGCTGCAGCAAAGACATAGTCAACACCTTTCATGGCTATATCCACAGATGATTTGTCACGAACATTGCCTATATAAAACTTTACTTTTGGACTTTGTAAAGCATGGCGCATATCGTCTTGCTTCTTTTCATCACGACTAAATATACGGATTTCTTTGATGTCAGAATTGAGGAAACGTCGTAATACAGCATTTCCAAATGAACCGGTTCCACCAGTTATTAAAAGAATTTTGTCGTTAAAAATACTCATATTTAGTTTCTTTTACAATATGTTTTTTTCTGTTTTTGATACTAAAATATCTTTGAATTAATTATTGTCTATAGTTTTTTCTTCAGGAAGACGAAGCATCTCTCCTAATTTGTAATCCCATTTTTTAGGTTCAAATGGAACGATTCCACCTGCAGGGAAAAATGTTAGTTCTCCAAAATAAATATGACTTTTAATAAGATAAAAGTCTGCTCTAATGAATGGAATACCTTGTGCTAATACTTCTGCAAATTTTTTCATTTGATCAAATTCAGGAAAATGTTCTAATTTTTTCGGAGAATTTTCATGACCGCTTCTGCGAATATCTAGTAGATTGAAATTCATATCATAATAATCAAATTTTGGAGGAAGACCTTCAGAATTGTATCGATCCGCAGCATAGAACAAGATACACGGCTTACCATTAAAACAAAAGAATTTATAATCCTTAAGATCTGAACTGTTCTCATCCTCCATGAATTGTTCGGCGATAATCCTCCTTTTTGCATTCTTGTAAGGGTATTCTCGACCTAACAGGAAATAATTGCGATTTAAACATTTGTCTAATTTCGATTTAGCTCGTTGTATATTCAACTTAGTCTTATCTTTACAAATGATGATACTTCCACTATCATGTGTTGGCTTAAGTACAAATTTTTCAGGTAAACTATTAAAGTCTATGTCATCAACATTATTGTACACACCTAATAATGGAATTAGATGTTGCTCACCTATTCTTTCTGCTACGAATTTTCTTACTTCGTATTTATCGACTAAAACTGAATATTCTTTTTTTTGATTAAATAATTTAAGCCATTGTAGTTTCTCACTAAATGTTTGAGGGTCTTTCAGATTCAATCTTTTGCCCATTCTTAAGAAAAAGTCAATCTTAAGAAATGTTTCATCGCTGGAGATCCATGGTGATGCCACCTCCCAAATCTTAGCAAAAATAACAAGTGGATTACGCAGTAAATGCTTAATTTTTGCTTGGAATTTATTCATCTTTTGCAAATATATGTATGTAATTTATGATTTTTGTAAAGTGGTTTTCGTAGCTATTATATAGTTCTATTTGCTTGCTCATTTTGTTTTTTAACTGGAAACATAAATCTTCAGAATCAAATAAAGCAACAAATCTTTCAGCCGCACTGACTGCATTCATAGGCTTAAAATATAGACCAGCATCACAAATAACATCATGATTGAAATCTAAATCAGAAGCTACTATAGGAAGTTCAAAATACATTGCTTCAAGTGATGTGGCAGAAAATGTTTCTAATAAGCTAGGAATAAAGCTAAACTGACAATTATTATATATGCTTGCTAATTCTTTCTGAGAGCATCTGCCATGATTGTTTATACAACTTGTATCGATAATGTTGGCAGACATTTTTTTGCATATCCTTTCCCAAATAGGGTTGTTAATAGGTATAGTGACATGAAAGCAGACATTATTGATTCCCCATTTGTTCTTTAATTCCAATAAAACGTCAGGAATTATCTCTAAGTTTTTATGCGGGACGGGTGCAGCCACACATGCTATATTAATCCAAGATCCAGATTCTGTCTTGTTTGTTTTTGATTCGTGAAATATTTCTGGCAAAACATTAGATACGACCCCTATATTTTTCTCTGGTAAATGGGTGACATTGTGTAATCCCTGTTTTACGGTGTTACTTTGAGTAATAATGTATCTTGCCTTCTTTAGCATCCTGCGTTGATTGATGCAATATAAATACATTCTAATTTTGTCTTTAAAAGGAAGGGATTTCCATGCGTATTGATTAGTGTTAGTAACCCATGCATTAGCAAAGCGCATCACCTCTCTAGTCTTAAAAGTGAAATAACATGGTGAAGATATAGTATAGATTATATCTGGTTTGTATTCTTCTTCCCATTTTTTTAATTCTTTTTTGACTTTAAAATATGATCCTTTAAAATCTGGCTGAGTAGGAAATACAAAATATCTTATTCCTGATAAATGTATGAATTGTTCACCTACAACTTCATTGACATCAAAAGAGGTAATATAATACCAATCAATATCTTTTTGAGGATATCTTAATGTGGCAAGCAAAAAGTTTATGGCTATTTGATATGCTCCACCACTTATTTTTTTTGTTGAAATAGTGTTGACTACAATTTTCATCTTGTTATTTCCAAGGCAAACCTGGTTTTGTTTCTTGTGTTAGGCAATCTATTATATATTGAGCAATAACTTGTCCACTTATAGATTTTTGTGCCCAGTCACGTCGATAATTTATATCTGCTCTAATGCTATTTAAATTATCACAACAGTATTTTAATATATTAGCTAATTGTTTATAATCTCTCATTTTAAACACTTGTCCTCTTCTTTCGTCATCTAACAAATCTTTAGAACCACAACGGTCACTGCAGATGGTATATAAACCAGCAAGTAAAGATTCGTTCACAACAGCTCCCCATCCATCATGAATACTTGGTAAGATTAAAACATCCTGATTCACTAAAATACTAGGAATCTCATAGTTTTTTTTCATACCACGAAAATTTATATTGAGAAGTTCATGTTTTAATGCATAGTTGTTTAACTTGTTGTATTGTTCACCGACACCTATTATATCTAACACAAGCTTGTCTTGATAACCAGAATCGTTTAATCGTTTAACAGCTTTTAAAATCGTCATCACAGATTTCCTAAGTGATAGAGAGCCAACATAAGTAATATGGCATATATTATCATTAACATTCCGTTCAAAATGATTATCTCTTGTGCAATATATGAATGGGAATATTTTCCAATGCGATGAAATAGAACTATAATAATCGTAGGCTTCATTTCCTATAGCGAATAAATAGTCAATTCTATTAAGAAATTTCCCATTTTGAAGCATAAAACGTAATTTATGCAACCACAGTGGTTTTGCCCAATCAACTCCAGCTGCGTAAGTCATAGGCCTTTCTGAGATAACACCCCGTTTAATCGGATAATTTAAGCTGAGTTTAAAGGCATTGAACACATGGGGACAACCTCTAATGCCAGAAAACAAATGAATGGAATCATTTACTTGTTTTTCAAGAATTTGAAGTATAACATCATCATCTGGAGATGTATAGACTTTACATGCTTTTAATTCTGGAAATTGATTATCCCATCCCATTTCTTTTCGCTCTTTTTGAATCTCTCCAGCTACAATAATAACCTCGTCAACAGTGTTATTATCCACTAAATGAACCATGTAAGGTATATCTGTAACGCTAATAAAATATTGCCAAAAAACAATACGCATAATGTATAATTCAAATTTTTTTAAAAACTATCGTAGTAAAATTAAAGTTAGTATAAAATATATACTGAATGCAGTTAATACGGTCTTCTTTCTATTGTCTAATGTGGTATATTTTTCATATATTAATGCAAATACCAGGAAAGATATAGGTAATCCAGGCATAGTCCTTCGTGTTGTGAAATTTTGGTAGTTTAGACATAGATATAGAATGTTAATTAAAAACAACAAAAATAGTTTTTCATCTATATATCTTAGTTTTTTTTGATATGTCCACTTTGTCAAGGAAAAAGAAGTGATAAACCACAGATATGTTCCAATAATTGTAACAATTCCTCCTATTATGAAACGATAGAAATTCACATCCAACCTTAAACCAATTACATTTGGAAATGGATGAATAAGGGTATATATGATTTCGGTGATTTCTTTTATAGGTGATGGTAATCCTCGAACAAAAGCAGCAGAAGCAGATTGGCTTTCTTTTGCTTCTTCACTAATATCATTATATGCGTCCATGTGTTCGAGAATGCTATCAACTTCTGTAGATAGGAAAAATGCAACTATTATCATTACAACGGATAAACTTAAAATTAATTTTCTTGCTCTTTTATATCTATTATAAAAATAGTATAATACAAGGATTAGGAAGAAAGCTCCGTTTGCCGGACGAATTCCCCATGCAATATATGCCAATAATAAAAGTACAACTACACCACCAATATTGAATTTTTTAAGCGCTACCAGATATCCACATAAAAAGACAAAAGCTATGTATATATCTCTTAAAAACAAGGTGGAGTTCTCGCAATATGGGGAAATGAGCATAAAAATTAACGTGTAATACATTGATAGTTTTTGATTAAAATACACGCACATTATTCTGAATAGGATGATGGCAGAAAGACTTCCTGCAATGACATTGATTTGGATCATAAACATTGGGTTCGGACCATCAAATAAATGCTTTGCAATATAACCGAATGTGGAAATTAAAAATATATAATGTTGATAGCCAAATTGAGTTATACCTGAGTCCTCTATTAAAACATTAATAATCTCTTTAAAAGAATTTACTTCTGCTCCCCAGTTGCAGAAGTTTCTATAGCCCATTTCATCAGGAGCCATCCACTGATTGTATAGGATTATATCATAATGATGAAAGAGTGCTAATAATGTGTATACTGAGAAAGTAATGCCAAAAACGTCTAACGCCTTTAATATGTTCTTACTGAAAGATGCAAACAACATCCCCAAAAAGATATTAAATATGGAAATGGATAAACAAGAAGTTGACCCTGTGAAAACAAAAGAAATTATTGAGAATAATAGAGAGAATAATAATCCTATCATTATATTAAAAAACTAAATAGAATTAATTAAGTTGCACCACTTATCAGCAATTTCTTTTATATCAAATCTTTTAACAGATGAAATAGCATTTTTAGCTAATTCTTTACGCTTATCGTCATTATTTATAAGTAACAACATCTTATCTGCTAGTTCATCTATATTTTGATCCTCCACCAAAATCCCGTCAGTTCCATCTTGAATAATTTCCCCAGGTCCTGCAATACAATTATAAGAAATACAAGCACATCCCATTGCCATTGCCTCAGTAAGTGCCATTCCAAATCCCTCATATCTTGATGAAAGAACAAATACTTTATGTTCTTTCATTACAGTATTGATGTTCTTGCAGAATCCTAATAAATGAACTTGATTCTCTACACCATTTTTGATTGCTAATTCTTTTAAGTAGGCAAAACTTTCTTGATTTCCTCCTCCCGCAATATCTAAAGTCCAATTCGGACAAGACTTTGCTATTTTAGCAAAAGCTAAAATTAAGCTATCAAATCCTTTTATTTGATATCTTGAAATGTTACCACATGCTAATATATTTTTTCGGTATATATCAGTTTCTATAAATTCTTCAATGCTAAGCGGTTTAAAGGAAAGTGGATTTGGCATAACAACAACATTTTTTAAAAGCTTGCTTGTGCTTCTTTTGTCGTATTCTGTCAAGACGGTTACCTTATCTACAAAATGATACGCAAAACGCCGTGTTATTACTTTTAAAAGACTATTTTCATTCTTTCCTAAATTTATTATGGTATGCTCAGAAGCTATAATTCTGAAATGTGTCCCAATTAGTGAAATAAGAACATATAAATTCATTTCAGTCATAAAAGGGATAACTACATCTGGTCGTTCTTGTAAAGCTGTTTTCCTAATGCTATTAAATAGAACGTGCATTTTGTATGGTTTGCTAAATAAAGGTATTCCATCATATTTTTTTCTTTCTGTTGGGTAGATATTCTTCAAAATTATTCCCTTGTTAAAATGATAAGCAATGGGAATATCTGTATTAGTAGCAATACAAACCTCATATCCTCTTTCAATTAATTCATTAGCCAACATACAAAGAACTCTTTCTGCGCCACCTCCACTTAAAGATCCTATTATGAATAATACTTTCATGTTAATTTTCTAATTCGTCTTTAAAAAGGTTAAACTGTCTGTAAGCGTCATAATGTTCAATTGCCCATTCTTTGCATTTTCTTAATTCTAATTTTTCACGATGAAGATACATATCTTCAATGGCAGAATAGTTTTTTTCTTCATTATAAGGGTTGATAAGTGTACATTGTAAGTAATCAGGTACAGATTCCCTTATTGGAGGAATGTCTGATGCAACAAAAGGAATATTAGATACCATTGCTTCTAATAATGCATTCGGATTTCCTTCAGTAATAGAAGGGAAGTAGAAAAGGTCTAATCCTTTTAGAATATCCATAACGTCAGTCCTGTAGCCCATCAGATGGATTTGATTTGATAAGTTATGACTATTAATTAATGGGGAGTACTTCTTATCCACATTGAGTCCCATTAAAATGAAATGGATGTCATTGTACTTTTTACATAGTTTAATAGCTACGTTTATTATCATGTCATGATTCTTTGAGAAATCTAATCGTCCAGAATGTCCGATAATAAAGCAATTCTCTGGGATACCTAAAAACTCTCTGATTTCCTGTTTGTCCTTGGTAGATATATCTTCTTTCCGTATTCCATTATATATGACCTTATATTTTGATGGGGCTTTTTTGTAATTTGGATGGTTATTATTTAATGCAGTATATGAATTTGCTAATACTTTATTAACAGTTTTCCGACACGTCCACGTCATTACTTTTAAATAAAGATATCTTAAGTCTAAAATGTTTTTAGGAATTATTTTTTGAGATCCTCTATAAAACAATATCGTTTTCTTCTTAGCTAACCAAGATAAAATCAATAGAATACTAGGACTTCCATCCCATACCACATCAATTTTCTCTTTAAGTAAAAAGCGTATAAATGAAAAATAATTCCCTACTAAATAATGAAATTTAATGTTTGAAATAATAATAGCTCCCTTTTTTCTATATTCATCAGCCAATGCGCCTTCTATTCCGGATTGACATAAAATATAGTGAGTGTTTTCTTGGTCGAAATCAAGGTAGCGCAAGATATAAGTCTGTGCCCCACCTTGATCTAGAGTTCCTAAGATGTGAAGAATTCTTATCATAGTCTACCATCAACGATGTTTCTTGGTAGGAATGCCTTTACATCAAATATCACTCCTTTTTCTTTAACAAAACTAGCAGTATCTATTGTTTCGAAAACTTGATGCTTAACAGCAAAGATAATAGCGTCAGCTTTTTCCTTTGGCTGCTCGTTTGTAATGTCAATTCCATATTCCTTTTTTACAATCTCAGGATTAGCCCATGGGTCATAAACAGTGATATTTACATTGTATTCTTTTAAAGCATTATAAATATCTATAACTTTTGTGTTCCTTACGTCAGGGCAGTTCTCTTTGAATGTGAATCCTAGAATCAGTATATCTGAATTGAGAACCTGAATGCCTTTCTTAAGCATCAACTTAATGGTTTCATTTGCTACATATTCACCCATTCCATCATTCATGCGTCTTCCAGCAAGGATAATCTCGGGGTTATATCCATATCGTTGAGCACATTGTGCCAGATAATATGGGTCGACTCCGATGCAATGTCCACCTACTAATCCTGGCTTGAAAGGAAGGAAGTTCCATTTTGTAGAAGCTGCTTCTAAAACATCATTGGTGTCAATTCCCATTTTGTTAAAGATCTTTGACAATTCATTGACAAAAGCAATATTGATATCCCTTTGTGAGTTTTCAATTACTTTTGCAGCTTCTGCTACTTTAATTGAAGGAGCCTTATGAGTTCCGGCTGTAATGACACTTGAATATACATTATTAATAATTTCGGCTATTTTTGGGGTTGATCCGGATGTGACCTTCTTGATATGTTCTACGGTATGTTGCTTATCACCAGGATTAATTCTTTCTGGTGAGTAGCCTGCATAAAAATCCACATTAAACTTTAACCCACTAACCTTTTCTACTACAGGAATACATTCATCTTCTGTCACTCCAGGATAAACAGTAGATTCATAAACAACAATGTCATTTTTTGAGATTACTTTACCTACTGTTGTACTTGCTCCATATAAGGGGGTAAGGTCAGGATTGTTGTTCTTATCAACAGGTGTTGGAACCGCAACCACATAAAAATTACAATCTCTAATTCTATCTATATCAGTAGTACATACAAATCCATGATTATTTATGGCAGATTGTAGTAACTCATCTGATACTTCTAATGTGGAGTCATGCCCGCTCATAAGAGAGTCCACTCTATTTTGATTCATATCAAAACCAATCGTTGGATACTTTGTCGAAAACAAACGGGCTAAAGGAAGTCCGACATATCCAAGTCCAATAACACAAATCTTAATATTTTTTTCCATAACAATATTTATAAATTTTCCCAATACCATTTAGTTGCTTCTTTTAATCCTTCTTTCATACTAAAAAGAGGATTATATCCCAATCGTTCTTTTGCCTTTTCTATAGAAGCTAAAGAATGAGGGATGTCACCGGCGCGGTTCGGTCCATAAATAGGATTGATGTTTGCAATAGAAGGATCGAATTCACCTAAAAACTCTTTCAGATAAGACACCAGCTGATTTAAGGTTGTTCGTTCACCAAATGCCGTATTATAAATTTGATTAACAGCATCTGGGTTCGTTGTTGTTAATGCTAGCATGTTCATCTGTATCACATTGTCAATATAAGTGAAGTCACGGCTATATTCACCGTCTCCATTAATGGTCGGAGCTTCATGAGCCATAAATTTCTTGACAAAGAGAGGAATGACAGCTGCGTATGCTCCATGTGGATCTTGTCTGCGTCCAAAGACATTGAAATAGCGTAATCCGATATATTCTATTCCATACGTTTTCGCAAAGACATCAGCATAGAGTTCGTTTACATACTTCGTAATAGCGTATGGAGATAGAGGTCTTCCAATCACGTCCTCCACCTTAGGCAATGTTTTACTGTCACCGTATGTAGAACTACTTGCAGCGAACACGAAACGCTTGATACCTGCATCTCGGGAGGCGATGATCATATTCAGAAATCCACCTATATTCACGGCATTGGTTGTAGCAGGGTCTTTGATGGAACGTGGAACAGAACCAAGAGCCGCCTCATGAAGCACATACTCCATTCCATCTACTGCTTTTTGGCAATCTACCAAATTACGGATATCACCAACTTGCAATTGTAATGAGTCGGGATACTGCTCAAAAAGTGGCAACAAATTTTCAATATGCCCTGTGGCAAAATTGTCTAATACTCTTACTTTATGACCTTCACTGAGCAAATACTCAGTTAAATTGGAACCAATAAACCCGGCTCCACCTGTAACTAATACTTTCATTTATATGATTATTATAGATTTATTTATTAAACAAGTTTTTACATCCGAATTAACATAATTGTCGCATAATAATCTAAAACCTACCAAATAAAAAACTATGCAGCAATTTGCTTTGTTTAATTAGATAGGTTATTAGATATATAATTGCACTAGTGTCCGGTTAAATATTTCCGAACGTTAATTAAGTGTTTAAATATCAATGAGATACAGTGATTTTATAATTTTCCGATTTGATTTTGTATCTTTGTGCTGTCTCAAATATAAGATAGCACAGCATATAAATGCCGGAAATACTGTATTCTCGCAACTGATGTCTTTCGTCCTTGATTACGGACTCTGGAAATGTATTAACAGGAATAGAGGGGAATTTCATTCAGGACAGTTTACTTGTCGTGCCCCCTTCCTTGTCATGAATTATGCACAGTTTACCATCAGTGCAATCTCTCGTAGCATAGAGACTCAGTTGATCGTGTTCAACTTCAAGTTGTATCATGCAGGTCTGATTGTGATGTCCAAGTCCACACTTGCCGACGTGAATGAGAAGAAAGCCTAGCATATCTGTTAGGATTATGTAATGGTACTTGTTGAGGAGGCTAAAGTCCTTTATAAAGATGAATATTATCAGTTGGACATTGACAATATGGTGTATTCCTTCGGCAGCAGTACTAGTACATTATTACATTCAATGGAGTGTCTCAGAATGCAACTTTCTACAGATATAGATTGCCATCTGCAACTATCTGCTGCTTATTATTACTTTGGAGATGTGTCATATTGAAAGAATCATTATATGTTTTGTTCTCTAATGTTATCAATTAGGTACTCTTAGAAAGGACTCTGCTGAATGAACTGTTTGACAAGACAATTATTAATCAAATTCCGGAAGATGGCCGCCAATTTTCGCTTTTGTGAAATTTTACCGGACTGTAGTGGAGTGATTAAATAAATTCCTCAATTTAAAGAGGGGTGTGGCAATCCATGGATGACGAAATGTTTTTACGTCTATTACTTTTAGGTCTTTATAAATATTGAACGTATGAATACCGATATTTCCAAACTCTTTAGGAGAGGAAATTCGACAAACTTCAGTACTAAAATAGTTGTTGTTATTGTTTTCTATTTTCTGAAGGCTAAGAGCGTGCCCATAAATATAGTTACATTCTTGAGCGAAACGAAATAATTGTCCATTATAAACAAAGAAATTTCCTGCATTTCGGGCAATTTTTTCTTCAAACTCAATTGAGTTTGTGAACTCAAAAATAACCTTTTCCTCGTTGAAACTGTAAATGTTAAGTGTTTTCCCGTTGGGGTCAGGTTGTTTTGTTGAAAAAATTAGTTGTTTCCCAAAATGGTTTGTTATAATGGCATCAGTAAATCTTTCCTTACTAAGTACTTTTACGACTTGGCATACATCAGTTTCCGTGTCATATTCATACAATACAAGCCCCTTTCCTTCATTATTTTCTGGATAGATAAGAACTTTATTTTTTTCTTTTTTCAATATTGCAGGGAAACTGAGATGTGAATCCAATTCAAGAATAATCTTTGCGGATTCTAATTTCATTGTTTTTCTGTCTATGATTAGTTTTGATATTTTCCCCTTTTTATCATCATCACAATATTCCTCTGCAAGTAATGTGATTATATTTTCGTTATAATCAAGAATAAATGGATCCGCCCACCATCGATTATTGTAGGTATGTTTTACATATTGCACGTGTTTGATTGTTCCACCCATTATTGATTCAAGAGAATCATCTACAAATCCGATTCTCCATTTATGTAGTAATAAACTACGATAAATATCCTTAATAGACATTTCCTAATAATTAATTGTTAGTCAAGTTGTTATTTTGTCACCAAATTCGGTTAAATTTTCGGATGTTAATTAAACGTTTGATTTTCAATGAGATACAGCAGTTTAGAATCCGCTTATTTGAATCTATATCTTTGTACAGTTTCCACTACTGTCCAAAGAAACTCGGCAATCGTTCTCCTAATCAATTGATTATAAATGCCTTGCGATAAAATATCATTTTATCGATTTGAATTGAGATTACATTTGGTAACGCAATCTATAAATATGCGCACCATTGATTATCAACAAATTATAAACATAGATGACCATAATTTTGTGACTTTCAAAATTTCTTTGGACAGTAGTGTACAGTTTCATATAAAATAGCACAGGATGAAGATGTTGGAAACACAGTATTCTCGCAACTGATGTCTTTCATCCTTGATTACGGACTCTGGAAATGTATTAACAGGAATAGAGGGGAATTTCATTCAGGACAGTTTACTTGTCGTGCCCCCTTCCTTGTCATGAATTATGCACAGTTTACCATCAGTGCAATCTCTCGTAGCATAGAGACTCAGTTGATCGTGTTCAACTTCAAGTTGTATCATGCAGGTCTGATTGTGATGTCCAAGTCCACACTTGCCGACGTGAATGAGAAGAAGGATTGGCGCATCTATCAGGACTATGCAATGGTACTTGTCGAGAGGGCAAAAGCCCTGTATAAAGATGAATACTATCGGTTGGGCATTGACAATATGGTGTACGCCTTCGACAGCAGTACCATTAATCTGTGTCTGCAACTCTGTCCTTGGGCAAAGTTCCATCATGACAAAGGAGCCTTCAAGATGCATACCTTGATAGATGTAAAGAACAACATACCCAACTTCATTATGCTTACTCCGGGTAACGTCCATGATACTCAGGCTATGGACGGTTTGCCTATAGAAGCAGGGGCTTACTACCTGATGGACAAAGGCTATGTGGACTTTGACCGTCTGTTCCGTCTCTTCCAACAGCAGAAGGCTTACTATGTTACCAGGGCAAAGGACAATATGAAGTATACCGTATTCGAAACAAGGGAGGTTGACAAGCAGACTGGTGTCATCTCTGACGAGTCCATCAGCCTTACAGGTCTCTTTACCGCCAAGAAGTATCCTGATTTGTTGCGTTTGGTCGTCTATGAAGACTTTGTGCAGAACGTAGTGTATCGATTCCTGACGAATGACTTCACGCTTGAAGCAATTACCATTGCAGAACTGTACCGGGAGCGATGGACTATCGAGACGTTCTTCAAATGGATCAAGCAGCACCTGCACATTAAGACGTTCTATGGAACGTCCCAAAATGCAGTCTTCACACAGATATGGATTGCCATTTGTGACTACCTGCTGCTTATTATTGCTCTGAAGATTTATCATATCGAACAAAATCTTTACATATTCTCTAATGTCATCGGTCAGGTTCTCTTTGAGAGGACTCCGCTGAATGAACTTTTTGACAAGACAATTATTAATCAAAATCCGGAAGATGACCGCCAACTTTCACTTTGGTGAAATTTAACCGGACACTAGTGATTAAATATAATTCTAAACTGATACCACCAAGAAAAGACATCGTTCTATTTAAATCCATCCAGTCTAAAAAATGCGTAATTACGATACACACAAATGGAACAATAAATAAAAAGATATATGTTTTGGCTATACTTATTATTTCAAAAAAGCTTCCGAAAAACAAAACAACTCCTATTAAAAAACTCAATATTATGATGTTCATTTGAAAATTAAAATTTTTTGACAACATTCTATAATATAAAATACCAACCAAGAAAATTGGTATACGAAACAAAGAAAGTTGTAAACTATTGTTATAGGGTAAATGATCAACAATATTAGAATTAATAACAAGTGCTACCAAAATAATAGCGATTAATACTTTATTTTTTTGTTTAAACAACCAAGGAGTAATAAAGTAGAACAAAAGTAAAGCCATTCATAGTACCATTCCAAAGGAGTTTCAACAGGAACAAAGTTAACTATCCAATATCCTAGACCAGTATACCATGTTATTGATTGCCAAATATTGTGAGGTACAGTGTCGAAATGTGTATCAAGGGAAAACTGAAAACTAATCAAACCAATAAGATGTACTAAGAGCAAGACCAAAAACCAGACTGGTATTATTCTCTTAAACCTTCTTTTGTAAAAACTGAGAAGTGATGGATCTTTTTCCAGTGAAAAGCATAGTCCAAAAGCAGACAAGAATAGAAAAATATCGACACCAATAAAGAGATAGTCAATAGATGCAAAATGAAACAACATGATTAAAAGGATTGCTACACCCATTAAACCACGTCTATGAGTTGAAAAGCGTTTTGCATCGAAAAAATTCGCAATAAAAATCATAAAGATAATGAAGTGTTTCTATTATTCAAATGTTGAATGATTAGGATAATGAGATTATTTGTAACTTTCATTTTTCTATTGGAATGTTAACTCTTATTTTGAAAGGACAACATGATAATAGTGGGAGTAAATCTATATGTCCTGGTTGATAACGGTCTAACTGTTTAAGAATATCTTGAACGCTTCTACTATAGCAAGTATTTGTTAATCTTCTTTTTGAGTAATTCTTTATAGTTTCTTACGATTCTGAATCGAAAGAAGAAATCTCTATATGTGTATGCGATGGTACCATTACTTCTATAGGTTAGTAGTTTATAATCTTCTGTAAATAATCGATTAAAGAACTCATAATAATCTTTAATCCTTTTTTCTCTTTCTATTTTCTGTTTTTCCTTTCTCCACGGCTGTGATACCATGTGACACCAAAGATCGTCGTCTTGGTCGATTTCCCGGATTCTATTAATTACTTCGTCTATAGAATTGTATTTCATGCAATTAACAAAACAATCCGGATTAACATCTAAGTCAACATCTGGATTCCCCCAATAGATAGGTACTGTATGAGCTTGGAGGCTAGTTAAGATTTTTTCTGTAGTATATCCCGGTAAGAACGCATTCTCACAGGCAATAGAAAACTTATATCCTAGTTTTAAATCCACACACTCTTTAATATGTCCTCCATATCCAGTTGCCCCTCTTCCTGTATTATTTAAGTGCTTCCCCATAGAGTCAACCCTTTTGTATTCTGAAATCCTAAAAAATAATTCATCACGATAAGGGTTGGCTTTTGGATTTGAGTAAATGAAATTACAGAAACCATGAGCATTTTCTAATATATGTCTTGCTTCATCTTCAGTGGTAACAGTATTCTCTTTATTAGTAATGAAATGTTCATAAAAAATATCTGGTGGTAACATCTGTATAGCTCTTTTTCCCACGATTGAGTTGTCAAATGTAATCCCGTAGTCAAACAGGTTAAAATCGACGCTCAATGCTTCGGAACAATAGAAAACTGTTATTTCGGCCTTTTGAAATAAGTGCTTGAAGAGATTAAAGTATTTTGGAGTCCCAAATATCATATCAGTTGCAAATAATATTTGTGGATTCTCCAAGTCCCATTCCAATTCAATATTGTCGGGTAATTGACTTAATAGCACAGATTTTAAAAACGACTCAACATCGTGTGCGGATTGATGTAAGTAGGCAATTCTGATTTTTCTCATATAAATAAGATGCAAATGATATTTATAGTGTTTTGAAACGTTAATCAGTTATATCTAGAGGAAATGGAGCCGCTTTTATCAAAGGCTGTAAATCAATATATCCCTTTTTGTAATTTTTGTATTGTTCTAAGATACTATTAACATTTGTTCTTTCTGACATTTGATATGGATGCATATCTTCTTTTCCTATAGAAGCAAAAAAATCATGAAATTTAAAATGCCCTCCAATTAAATTTCCTGAAATATTAATCCATAGATTTGGAACACCATAGGTCTCTGCTACTATTAATCCATGTAAAGAAGATGAGGCAATCATTTCACAACTTAATATTTGGTTAATAATATCGAGCCAATTTGTATATCCTTCCATTTTGATAAATAATACTGTTTTGTCCTTCTTTAAATGATCTAACAGTTGATTGTTGTAATCATCGTAATGAGGGATAATTCCTAATTTGTATTTTTTTTCTATTTGGGGAAAATATATTTTTGGTAAAAGCAGGGCAGGGTCTCCATATATTTGGGGACAATTAATCTCATTTTTAATAAGAAAATCTCTTGTTAAAGGTCCTCTAACAGCTAAGACTTTTTTAGGCTTATTTGGCAAGGAAAGATTTGGATCTATAACTCCTGCTCCCCAAATAATTGTTCTTTCATTTGTTAGCATGGTTATTGTTGAACCGATTATCAAATGGTTTGATCCAATACCTACTTTCTTTAGTATCCGATATACAAATGAATATTTTAAAATAGAAATATTTCTATTAAACAACTTTCTTAAAAAGAAATAATTAATGTCATCTCCCCAATTACGATGTTGAATGCTTCCTCTATCTAAATAAAGACAAGCATTAACTACAATTGGATGTAAAAAGATATCTTTTATCGTATTGAGAAGAATGCTTATGAAAGTGTTTAAAGAAGAATGTTTGTATTTGTTCATGTCTATTCGTTAATTGATATTAAAAAATCATGCCATTTTTTGGCAATCTTATCGGCAGTAAAATCTTTACAACTTTGAATACCATTTTTAGCAAGTTCTTCTCTGTATGCAGAACCTTCCATCAAGCGCAAGCAGGCTTGTGAATAGGAATCGATATCATTTGCAGGGATAATAATTCCATTTTTACCATCTGTAATAATATCTTTTAATGATTCATAAGTGTCAAATGCTATTGGTACTACACCAAACTGTTGTGCTTCTGTCAGTGTTAATCCCCAGCCTTCAGTGCTGGAGGTCATCATAAAGATTGATGATTCTTTATAGTTCTCTAAAGGATCTTTTCGTCCTAATAGATTGACATCTCTTAATTTAAATTTATTTATCATTTGGCAATAGAGGGTACGATCTTCTCCGTCACCTACAATGTCTAAAGACCATCCTTGAGCCCTTTTGTCGTTCTGTATTTTCCCCCAAACTTTTAATGCTGCACTTATTCTTTTTTCAGGCTCTGCTAAACGAGAAACTATTAATACCTTCTTTTTTTTCTTTTTTATTTCCTGGGATGAAAGAAAAATAGAAAAAGAAAGGCCATTTGGTATACTTATAATTCTATCGTTATCAGGCATATTAATAATACTGTTAAATTTTGGGATAAAATGGCTTGATAACAAAACTATATAGTCTGATAAGTTAAAAGTTTCTTTGTATTTTTTACTTGTTAAAGTTGAGTAGTGTGATTTGTAAATAGGATAAATTAACGTTTTAATGACAGACTTTAGTTTCGTTCTATAATCTCTCCAAATTAAGTTTGTAATCTGCGATGTTAATCCGAATTGTATTTCTTCATAGCCAGGTTGAAAGTGGAATCCAAAGATGAGCTTACATTTCGACTTTTCTCCAATTGCTTTTCTAAAGAATTTCGTTAGTTCAAAGTTATTCTGATTAATAATGACGTTGATTTTTTTTTCTTCGATAAACCTCCGGATTTCTTCAATGGCATTAAATGATGTAAGTTGGTGTTCATCTTTGAAACACTCTGCAATACTGTCATTTGAACGTGTCGTAAACATTGAATAACAGTTCCATGAATATAATTTAGTTAATGATGAAGCTATTGTAATCGTAGTCCTTTCTGTTCCACCTTTAGTTGGAGTTGGCTGATCCCCTGTATAAAATAGTATATTCATTTGTCTAAGTAATTCATCTAAGAGCTATTTGTTTCTAAAACTCTGCCATTTCTGATATATCATTGCCCTTTCTTTATTGTTTAATCCTAATAATAAAATGGTGATGATTATAGAAACAGAGCAACAAATGACTACACACAAAAGACGGAGTAGATTCTCGTCCATTTGTTTATAAATATAAATCGGGAGTATTGATGCGACTATCATTACGATAACACTCCTAAAAACAATCTCTTTTAAATACTTGTAGTAAGATATGTTAATGAGTGGATGTATCATGATTACGCGTGCTATTTGCGCTATAATGGCAATGATCAGTTGAATAATAAAAACCACTTCCGGTTTGCTCCCTAATTTTAATGCTATGTATGATATTGGTACTATTGATAAAAGGATACCACCAACAACTGTTTGATATTTTTTTATTTTGCCTGTTGCTTGATTAGCTATGATAAGTGGGTTAGCTAATGTGTCAATTAGCATGATAAAAAAAATAATACGTATGAAATTAATGGTATGTTCTGGAACGAGTTTCAACCATAGAACAAGGATCTGATTAGTTTCTAAAATGATGGGTAATGTTAAGAAGAACAGAAGGAAAAAGGAGAATTTTGAACTGGCTATAATCAGATTGTGCATCCTGTTTAAGTCATTTGTGGCATAAGTCTTTGTGATTTGAGGATTAACTGCCATCTGGAAATTAATGATAAACCCCTGAATAGTTCCTTGAACCTGTATGGCAATTCCTCTAGCCGCATTAATGGCTGGACCAAAAAACATGTTCAACAAGATATTAACACCATGATTATATAATACTCCTGCTAAATTTCCAATCAGGCTCCAACCTGCAAAATTTCCCATTTCTTTTAATAGAGGTTTATTGAAAACCATCTTATAATTGATTTCCTTGAATTGTTTTTTACAATAAACCATGTAGATTATGTTGTTCAGAAATGTGATGAAAAACATTAAGACAGCATAAAAAATCAATCTTTCATCATCCATCAAAGAGATTATTATCACTATGAATAGTTTCAAAACAACATCCAAGATGGAGATAAAAGCAAACGCATTCATTCTTTCATGAGCAATAATTTCTGCCCTAAAGGGAATAACCAACATTCCAAGAACACATGAAAGAATTGAAATCTGATAGACCCAGAAAGCTGCTGTCATTCTCTCAGCTGGAATGGTCATCTTAAAATATAAAAACCAAAGTCCAATGGTTTCTGACAAAAGTAAAATCATCAAAGATAATAACACGAAAACTTGTAGGGAACTCCTGAACACTTCTTTAAGTCTTTGTTCGTCTTGTTGACCTAATGCAAATGTTATATATCTTTGTGATGATGTGCTCATTGCACCTGTGACAAAAGTAAATAGAGTGACGATACCACCAACCACATTGTATATGCCATAATCCACTATACCAAGCGCATTTAATAATAAACGGCTTGTGTAGAGTGAAATAATTAATACAATAAACATTCGAATATACAAAAACAAAGTGTTTTTGGCAATTCTCTTGTTACTATATGCTGGTTCTGTCATTGACATTATAAAATGTTCTGTTATGGTTATGATTCACCTATGATTATTTGCAATCTAAGTTTGCGTATCACTTGTGTCAATAGATATGAGAAAATAAAGGATACAGTGAAGACTATAAGAGTCACCCAGAAGGGGGATATGCTATAATCTTTTAAATGAAAAAACAACACATAGATTATCATAGGATGAAATAAATATATTCCATATGAATCTTTCGATAAAATTTGTATTATCTGCAAATTTTTGCGCTTGTGATTAATACAAAATATAACCATAAAGGCTATACCTGCGATTGCAGTTATTGCAGAAAGCATATTATTATAAAAAATACTATTAATTTGTTCGTTAGTTGATATGGAAATAAACCATAAGGAAAAACTAAGAAGTCCAAAAATTACCCCCCCCGTTTTACGTTTATTAACAATTGTCAGTGTTTGTTTCTTTGATTCGTAAATATAACCAAGATGGAAAAATAACATATATTTCGTGATGTTATGTATTTGAAAAACACCAGGAATAAATGAACTGCAAATATTTAGTGACAATAATAAAAGAGTCGAATGATAAGGGTGGCTGTAAATTATCTTTTCAAATAAATCATAAACTATAAAGATGCCAAACAACATGGCAACATACCATAGATGACGAGGGTCTAATGATAAAAAATAGGATAATATTATGTATTTGATATATGGTAAATTGACATTACCAATATATATCATAACAGGGAAAACCAATAAAAGTGAAAAGACGAAATAGGGAATTAACAGCCTTTTCGCCTTATTAGTTATAAATGATTTCCTATTGTTATATTTTTTTCTTATACGTTTTCCTATGTAATAGATTCCGCCAGAAATAAATACAAATAATGGCATGTGGAATGAATATATATAGGAAGTCAACCAAGTGAGGATTTGGTTTTCGGGCATGGAAATAGCTCCCTTTCCAGTATACATCCTTGTGACATGGGCTAGTACTACCAAGATAATAGTATAAGCTTTGAGTAGGTCATACTCATTAACTTCCCTATGCTTAATTGATATTTGATTTGGATTACGTGTAGTAATCATAATTCTCCATTCTTAGAACAATAAGACTAAATCATATTTTTGCTACGATTTAATTATGTCTAAATAAAGACTTCTGATAATATCTTCGTTCAATTTAACAGGATTATTCTTTAATCGTACAGGATTCACAGAATGAGAAAGAATATCCACTTCTTGTTCTATGTTAGTGGAAACTGGATTCTCTAAACTCATTTCTTTCATCATCTTCCGAAAGTAGAGTATTGCATCTTGAGGAGAAGTGACATTCATACTTTGAGCTATCTGGTGAAATACACCAATCAGATAATCCTTACCCCTCTTGTCAATACAAAGATCCGGATTCTGGAGCATGAAAGCCCAAATCTCAGGAAGACAAACAGCTACAGCGTGACCATGGGGTAGGCCATATAGTGATGTTATCTTATAACTAAAAGCATGAGGAGCCGTTGTCTGTGTGATACAGATGGCACGACCGGCATAGTTGGCCGCATTCATGATGTGCTGAGCTGACTCGTCAGTATTTTCAAAGATGTATTCCTTCCACCATTTCATGATAGACTCTACTGCAATCTTGGAGTATTCTTTACTCTCATCCGTAGAGTTTACCGACCACCAAGACTCGATACCATGGCACAGGGCATCCATCATGGTACATTTCTTCTGGTAAAGAGGAAGTGTCTTTAAGACCTTAGGTTCTAAAATCGCGACATCTGGAATGATGCTCTCATGAGTGACACTTTGTTTTTTGCCATCGTAATAAATGACAGCATAGCGTGTGGATTCAGAACCAGTTCCGGCTGTGGTCGGTATTGCGATAAGTTTGACTCCCGTATCTTTGTATTCCTGCTCTAAATAAAGTCTGTCATCAGACATCTTACAATAGAGCTTTATGCATTTGGCAACGTCTATAGAACTACCGCCACCCACAGCAATGATGGTGTCACATCCTTTGGCATTAAATAGTTTAATGCCCTTACAAACATCTTCATAAAGAGGGTTCGGAGTAAAATCATCAAAAATAGTGTAGGGGAGCGCTATTCCTTCTATGTCTTCCTTGATGTTCAGAAAAGGAAAGCTGCTGTCGCATACCAAAAACACCTTTTTTGAGTCTTTTAAGGCTTCAGACAAATGCTCTATACTATTATATATTATCTGCATAGCTTATTTCCCCAAGAACTCCATTAATGCTTTTTTGTTCTCCACAGGTGTCGTCGTCGGTCTCCCCAAGTCCTTCCTGTTTCCTTTCTTTACGCAGATTTGGAGGAAAAGCGGTCCTTCTTCGTCCTGTATCTGTTGCAGTATCTCCTGTAGGCTTTCCATCGATGAAACGCTGTATGCGCTTTTGTAACCTACAGCCCGTGCTACATCTGGAAGGCAGATGCTCAGTCCGACGGTCGGCTGACCTCCTACGGAGTCATGGGCACCGTTGTTAAATACGACATGAATATAGTTTTTGGGAGTCTTGCTTGCTACAATGGCCATTCCTCCCATGTGCATGATGCAGGCACCGTCACCGTCGAAACACCAAACTCTTCTGTCCGTCTTCTCAAGGGCTATTCCTAAAGCTATCTGGCTTGCATGTCCCATGGAACCTACGGTCAGGAAGTCGCGTTCATGGCCCTGACTCTTCTGGGTGCGGTATTCGAACAGTTCGCGGCTAATCATTCCCGTGGTAGAAACGATTATGTCCTTTTCACCAATCGCCGCGGCAACGGTCTGGATGGCCTCCTCCCTTGAGAGGGTGAGTTCCGTATGGGCGTCATTGTTGGCCGGCTGATACTTCTCAAAGGTGTCCTTTTCAATGACCAGGGCATAGACTTCGTTCGTTTCCCTTATGTAATCGACAGCACACCTGACCTGTCCGGCAGCAACGTCTTCTTCCTTTGAAAGCACCTCGTACTTGATTCCCATGGTGTCCAGCAACGAGAGTGTGACCTTTCCCTGCTTGACATGCTGAGGCTCGTCGTGTACTCCAGGCATTCCCCGCCATCCTATGATCAGCAGGACGGGAATGTTGTACACTTCCTTGTCGGTCAGTGATGCCAGCGGATTGATGGTGTTTCCCTCTCCTGAGTTCTGCATGTACACGACAGGAATCCTACCTGTAGCCAGATGATATCCGGCGGCAATGCCCATCGCTCCTCCCTCGTTGGCAGCAATGATGTTGTTCTTCTCCTCGGCATGGTCCGTGATATAGGCACATAGGTTCTTTAGAAGAGAATCCGGCACACCAGCATAGAAGTCTATGTCATTTTGCTTTAGGATGTCGTAAAAGAAGGCTGGACGAACCATGAAATCTATTAAAATAATTTGCCAGAAATTATTTAGTTCCTGGAATCAGTTCTAAAATATCTTTTATCGGCATACAGATGTCGTTGGCCTCTAATGATCGGCCATGTGTGAGTATGCTTTCTGCGCATTTGACCATTGCTGGATAGGCTGCCCTAAGCAAGTGGTTTGCGTAGATGACCACGTTAACCCCCCATGATGCCAGCTCATCCTCTGTGACATGGTTGTAGGTGGTGGGTACGACAACGATGGGAATGGACGGTTCCTGTTTCCTGAAACGCTGGCAGAACTCCTTGATGTCCTCACCCGTCTTCTTTTTGCTGTGGATCATAATCCCGTCAGCTCCAGCCTTCACATACGCCAGACAGCGTTCGATGGCATCGTCAACGGACTTTCCTGCAATCAGGCTCTCACAACGGGCAATAATCATGAAGTCGGGCGTTATCTGTGCCCTTTTTCCTTCCCCGATCTTATAGCAGAAGTTCTCGACGGAGTCCTGTATCTGTGCTGCATCGGTCCCCAAAAGTGAGTTCTTCTTCAGTCCGGTCTTGTCCTCAATGATGATAGCGGAAATACCCAGACGCTCTAACGTACGTACGGTGAAGACGAAATGCTCCGTCTTTCCTCCGGTGTCACCGTCAAAAATGACGGGTTTAGTCGTGACTTCTAATGCGTCATTCAAGTCGTGAAGACGAGTGGTCAGGTCAACCGCTTCAATGTCCGGCTTTCCTTTTGAGGTGGAGTCTGTCAGTGAACTTGCCCACATACCGTCAAACTCATGTTTCATGTTGTTGATGGTGACGGATGTGTTCTCAATGATCAAGCCTGTCAGTCCACTATGGGATTCGCAGATACGTACAATCTTCTTTGCATTGATAAGACGGCGAAGCCTTTTCAGACGAATGTCCGGAGTGGTACCGATATCCTTGAGCCGCTCGTTCAGCATCGTGGAGGAGATTCCTTTTGTATAAGGTACATCGATAACCTGTCCGCCCCATTCAGCCAACTTGTCGATGATCTGCTGGCGAGTTTTTGACTGGACACCCTGTTTCCAGTCATCTCCATGCACAACAAAGTCAGGCCTGATCTTTTCCAGATTAGGTCTGTAGTCCAATGTGGTCTGTGGTATGACTTCCGAAACGCCTTTCAGATCGCTGACGATGAGCGACCGCTGTTCGAAAGTAAGATAGGGTAGGCGTTTATAACTGGCAATAGCTTCATCCGTCAACACTCCGACGATAACCCGTCCGTATTTCTGGGCAACATGAAGGATGTTTAAGTGACCTGGATGAATGATGTCGGCACTCATTCCGACATACACTGTCTTTTGGGGATGATTCATTTGAGGTATAGATACTATTATTCCTCCTTACGACAAAGTGTCATAAGAAGTTAGAATCAGCATCCCTTTTTGTTAGAACTCTATATCCGCATTGAGGAAAAAAGAAAATAATAAATATTTTTCTTTTCCTGCAGAATAGCAGTTCTTAGGTGATGCGGTGCAAAGATATAAAAAAAAAGTGAATAGAGTGTATAAAATTGTGTTTTTTATTAATTTATGTGTAATTACTTAATCTCTTCGGAAAATATCACGGGTGTAAACCTTGTCATTTACGTCATCTAACAGAGCATCGTAGCGGTTGGCTATGATGGCATTACTCTGTTTTTTGAAGGTATCAATGTCATTGACAATACGACTTCCAAAGAAGGTACTTCCGTCTTTCAATGTCGGCTCGTAGATAATTACCTCGGCTCCTTTGGCTTTGATGCGTTTCATGATGCCCTGGATACTCGACTGGCGGAAATTGTCACTGTTGGACTTCATGGTAAGACGGAACACGCCGATGATGACATTCTTTTCCCTTGAGGCTTCCCATGTGCTGTTGGCATCATAGTATCCTGCCATGCTTAACACCCTGTCGGCAATGAAATCCTTGCGTGTACGGTTGCTTTCAACAATGGCTTCGATAAGGTTTTCGGGTACGTCGGCATAGTTGGCGAGTAGTTGTTTGGTGTCTTTGGGGAGGCAATACCCGCCATATCCGAAAGACGGATTATTGTAATGGTTCCCGATACGTGGATCCAGACAGACGCCATTGATGATGGATTGCGTATCAAGTCCTTTCATCTCGGCGTATGTATCCAGCTCGTTAAAATAGCTAACGCGAAGAGCCAGATAAGTATTGGCAAAGAGTTTGACAGCCTCTGCTTCTGTAAATCCCATAATAAGGGTGTCGATGTCTTTTTTGATGGCACCTTCCTGGAGTAGAGTAGCAAAAGTGTTTGCTGCCTTCACCAGTTGTTCGTCGTTTATGTCCGTTCCTACGATGATGCGGCTTGGGTAGAGATTGTCGTAGAGAGCACGACTCTCACGCAAGAACTCCGGTGAGAAAAGGATGTTTTTGCTCCCTGTTTTTTTGCGGATATTCTCGGTGAAACCGACCGGAATTGTCGATTTGATGACCATAATTGCATTCGGATTGTATTGCATGACCAACCGAATGACGGTCTCCACGGCAGATGTGTCAAAGAAGTTCTTCTTGCTGTCGTAGTTGGTCGGTGTCGCAATCACCACAAAGTCTGCGTCATGGTAGGCTTCTTCTGCATTCAGGGTGGCATGAAGGTTCAGTTCTTTTGTTGCAAGATACTCTTCTATCTCCTTGTCGATGATAGGGGATTTGCGCTGGTTGATCAGTTCAACCTTTTCAGGAATGATGTCAACGGCTGTCACCTGATGGTGCTGACTAAGTAGAGTCGCGATGCTAAGACCGACATATCCTGTTCCTGCTACTGCTATTTTCATTGTTATAGAGGATTTTTGTCACTTTTATACCATTTCATGAACTCTTGGATTCCTTCATGGAGCGTCCAATGAGGTTTGTAGTCACACTCTGTTTCCAACTTTGTCGTGTCAGCATTCGTCTGATAGACGTCACCGGGTTGCATGGGCATAAATACCTTCTCTGCCTTTTTTCCGTATGCTTCTTCTATCTCAGAGATAAAGTCCATGAGTTTCACCGGATTGCTACAGCCGATGTTATAGACTTTATAGGGCACACCATTGGGGCACTCTTCTGCGCAAGGCATATTGTCAATGACATGAATTGTACCTTCCACGATATCATCGATATAGGTGAAGTCGCGGATCATGTCTCCATTGTTGAACACCTTGATGGGCTTACCTTCTCTGATGGCTCCGGCAAAAAGCATTGGCGACATGTCTGGTCGTCCCCACGGCCCGTAAACGGTGAAGAATCGAAGACCTGTCGTCGCAAACCCATAAAGTTTGCTATAGGCATGTGCCATCAGCTCATTCGACTTCTTGCTGGCTGCATAAAGGCTGACAGGGCTGTCCACTTTATCCTCTTCATTATATGGAACCTTTGTGTTCAATCCATAAACCGAACTTGAAGAAGCATAGATAAGATGTTTAACTCCATAGTTCCGGCAGGCTTCTAAGATGTTGAGGAAACCGACGATGTTGCTCTGGAGATACGAATAAGGATTGGTTATCGAGTAACGCACCCCAGCCTGAGCAGCCAGATTCATCACTTTGTCGAACTTTTCCTGCTCAAATAAAGCGTCAATATCCTTTTTGTCTTCCAGATTCATGCGGATAAACCGGCAATTCGGAAAGATAGTGCTGGTAACTGATGTTCCGAAGACGAAATGATCATCAGGCTGACTAATCCCACATTCCTGAAGTCTTCCGTACTTCAATTTAGGGTTATAATAATCGTTGATGTTGTCGATTCCTACCACGGTGTCACCGCGTTTCGCGAGCGTGTACATCAGTTTTGAACCGATGAAACCGGCCGCTCCTGTCACTAAGATTTTCATTTTGATCGTATTATTGAAATAATATCTGTGCTTCTTTATAACTGTCTAACGACCCGATGTCGTATCTTGAACCAGGCATAATCCATGCATGAATAGTCGTGGCATTGACAAGATAATGGGCAAGGTTGCCGGGGGCATCGAATCCGCATCCATGATTCAGGCAATCACGGATAAGCGGAAGGTCATTCTTTTTATAGATATAGAATGGCGGAACTGCCCAGTTTGACACCGGATGCTCCGGCTTTTCCTGCATCTCAAGTACCTTCATATCGTCGTCAACCGCAATAACACCTGTTCGCTGGAGCTTATAGAGTTCCGGTTCATGGTGGCACATGATGACAGAGGTGTTCTTTTGCTTAAAGAAGTTGACAAATCCCTGGAATGAGAAGTTCAGTATGTTGTCGGCAGCCAAGACCATAATGTCATCATTTATGTCGAATTCATCGATGGCAAACAGCAGGTCTTTCACTGCTCCCAGCCTGTTTTCATTGTCGGTGGTTCCGTCATCGATAATCCTTATAGGCTTGGTTCCGGGTTTCAGTTTCCTTTCCGAGACCCAGTTGTTGAATATCTCTGCAAACTTATGATTGGTAACAATGATGTGCTCGTCAATATCTTCTATTCCGTCAACATCGTCTAAGATACGGT
>Ga0247611_10001857_pt1 | contig 36320 bp, 29 predicted proteins | sample 177DNAGHGhighgp2_FD_192422 | JGI IMG/M metagenome (GOLD analysis project Ga0247611, IMG submission 192422) | Sheep rumen microbial communities from Palmerston North, Manawatu-Wanganui, New Zealand - 1770 DNA GHGhigh gp2 | ecosystem: Host-associated > Mammals > Digestive system > Stomach > Rumen... | reverse complement strand
TGACCAGCTCCGCACAATACCCGATGAGCATGGGCGAATACTGTGGTCTGCCCGATGGCGGTTACATTTGCTACAACAATACTTGGTCTCCTTTAGAAGTTGCCACGGGCGGCCAGTATAGCGGCACGTGGGCCATCCGCGTCACAACGGGCGATGATCCTAATGTGAGTATCACCGAAGCCCAAAAGGGCGAGGTGAAGGTGTTCCCCAACCCCGCTTCGGATATCGTGACTATTGACATGGAGGGTGTGGACCGCGTGGAAGTCCTCGATGTGGCCGGTCGCACCGTAGCCTCCACCACCAAGAACGTGGTTGACATGAGTAACCTTGAAAACGGAGTCTATATCTTCCGCATCGTCACCGCCCAAGGCGTGTCGACTCAGCGCGTGATAAAGAAATAACACCTCCTTTTTCCACCATCCTTTCTTAACCCGGAAGCCAGACTTCCGGGTTTTTTCTTTGCCGCTTCGCCCCCGCAGCAAGGATCGCGGCCAGCCCTTCGGCTCGCCATCGCCAGACCCCATGGCAGCCCCCGGACCGATGTCCGTTCGCTGCAGGTCCGCTCTGCCTTCGCTCCTTTTCCTACATTATACTCTTGTTTATTTCTTGTTCCTTTCTTGATAAGTAGAGATATATCGTTTGTAAGTGATTTATATAAATGCTAAAGAGTGTAGATGGAAGTAAGGAATAGTGACAGAATGTCGCACTGTGCGGGGGTGTGGGGGGTGGGATGGGTGACAATTTGTCGGTTAGGGGGGTGTGGTGCGGATGTTGCAGGTTGGGTGATGTGCGGTTGTACTGCCAGTGAGTTGCAAAAGCCCTTGCTCGGCACAATGGCACAACGGATCAATAGCGAAATATAAAAAAGATAGATATGAACATCAACAATTTTACAATCAAAGCACAGGAGGCCGTTCAGAAAGCCCAGGAGATAGCCATGGGGCGTCAGCACCAGGCCATCGAGACTGCCCATCTGATGAAGGGTATGCTGAGTGTGGACGAGAATGTGACTCCTTTCCTGCTGAAGAAGCTGGAGGTGAATGTGCCGAGGCTGACGCAGCAGGTGGACGGGCTGCTGGACCGCTTGCCCCGTGTGAGCGGCGGCAGCCAGTATTTGAGCAGCGACGCCAACCAGGCGCTGGTGAAGGCTTCGCAGCTGGCCACAGAGATGGGAGATGAGTTTGTGAGCATCGAGCATCTGCTGCTGGGGCTGCTGGCCGGACGCGACGAGCTGGCCCGGACGCTGAAGGATGCCGGTGTGAGCGAGCGCGGGCTGAAGGCCGCCATAGCCGACCTGCGCAAAGGCAGCAAGGTGGGCAGCCAGAGCGCCGAGGAGGGCTACAACGCCCTGAACAAGTACGCCAAGAACTTGAACCAGCTGGCCCAGGCCGGCAAGCTGGACCCTGTGATTGGTCGTGACGAGGAGATACGCCGTGTGCTGCAAATCCTGAGCCGCCGCACCAAGAACAATCCTATCCTGATTGGTGAGCCCGGCGTGGGCAAGACGGCCATAGCCGAGGGCTTGGCACACAGAATTGTGAGCGGCGATGTGCCCGAGAATTTGAAAAGCAAGACCATCTACAGTCTGGACATGGGCGCGTTGATTGCTGGCGCTAAGTACAAGGGTGAGTTTGAGGAGAGGCTGAAGAGTGTGATTCGCGAAATCAACGAGTCCGATGGTGAGATTATCCTCTTTATCGATGAGATTCACACCCTGGTGGGCGCCGGCGGCGGCGAGGGGGCAATGGATGCGGCCAACATCCTGAAACCCGCTCTTGCCCGTGGCGAGTTGAGGGCTATCGGCGCCACAACCCTGGCCGAGTATCAGAAGTACTTCGAGAAAGACAAGGCTCTGGAGCGCCGTTTTCAGAGTGTGTTGATTGACGAGCCTGATGTGAACGACACAATCAGTATTCTGCGTGGCTTGAAGGAGCGCTACGAGGTGCACCACAAGGTGCGTATCAAGGACGAAGCCATCATTGCCGCAGCAGAGCTGAGCAACCGGTATATCAGCGACCGTTTCCTGCCCGACAAGGCTATCGACCTGATTGATGAGGCGGCGGCCAAGCTGCGACTGGAGATTGACTCGGTGCCTGAAGAGCTGGATGAGATTGAACGCCGTATACGTCAGCTGGAGATTGAGCGCGAGGCTATTAAACGTGAGAACGACAGCGACAAGCTGGCTCAGCTGGGCAAGGAGATTGCCGACCTGAGCGAGCAGCGCAACCAGATGAAAGCCCGTTGGCAGAGCGAGAAGAGCATCGTGGAAAGCATTCAGGCCGAGGTGAAGAACATCGAGAGCTTCAAGTTTGAAGCTGAGCAAGCCGAGCGTTCGGGCGACTATGGTAAGGTGGCCGAGCTGCGCTACGGACGCATCAAGGAGGCTGAGAAGCATGTGGCCGACTTGAAGCAGCAGCTGAAAGAGATGCAGGCTGACAATGCCATGATAAATGAGGAGGTGGACTCGGAACAGATTGCCGAGGTGGTGTCGAAGTGGACGGGAATACCTGTCACCCGTATGCTGCAAAGCGAGCGCGAAAGGCTGCTGCATCTGGAGGATGAGCTGCACAAGCGTGTGGTGGGTCAGGACGAGGCCATCAGCACTATTGCCAACGCCATACGCCGCAGCCGCACCGGATTGAGCGACGGACGCCGACCGATAGGCAGTTTCTTGTTCCTCGGCACGACGGGTGTCGGCAAAACGGAGCTGGCACGAGCTTTGGCCGAGGTGATGTTCGACGATGAGGACATGATGGTGAGGATTGATATGAGCGAGTATCAGGAGCGGCACAGCGTGTCGAGACTGATCGGAGCGCCTCCGGGATATGTGGGATATGACGAGAGTGGCCAGCTGACGGAAGCCGTGCGGCGGAAACCATACAGCATCGTGCTGTTCGATGAGATTGAGAAGGCACACCCCGATGTGTTCAACACACTGCTACAGGTGCTGGAGGACGGACGGCTGACGGACAACAAGGGCCGGACCGCCGACTTCAAGAACACGGTGATCATCATGACCTCGAACATGGGGAGCGATGTGATACGTGAACGGCTGGAAGGCAGCTCGATGAGCGAGTATGACTTGGAGGAAACCAAGAAAGCTGTGCTGGAGTTGCTGAAACAGCAGGTGAGACCGGAGTTCCTGAACCGTATTGACGAGATAGTGATGTTCCGCCCGCTGACGAGAAGCCAGATTCGCGAGGTGGTGAAGATTCAACTGAACAACGCTGCCAAGATGCTGGAGAAGAACGAGATTCTGATTTCGGCCACGGACGAGGCCATCGACCACTTGGCCAAGATTGGGTATGACCCGGCCATGGGCGCCCGCCCGGTAAAGCGTGTCATTCAGCGCGAGATTCTGAACGAGCTGTCGCGGCAGATTCTGGAGGAGAAAATCAAGACGAACGACACGATTATCATCGATGTGATAGATGATCAGTTTGTCTTCTACAACCCTAAAAACAAGTAAAACCGGTTGTGCGGTTAGTATGAAAAAAGTAGAGGCCCTCGGGGTCTCTACTTTTTTTTGTGTTATTGTCGGGAGGTGTTTGCCAATGCCGGGGTGGGGCAGGGGGTTACAGCTTTGCGGTTGCGAGGGTGTAGGTGTTGAGCCCTGCCGTGGTGAGGTCAAGCTTGGATTGCGGGCTGACTATTGTTGAGGATGGCCATGAACTCGTCGCCGGTGATGGTTTCTTTTTCCAACAGGTATTCGGCCACGGCGTGCATCTGGTCCATGCGTTCGGTGATGATGGCGGCGGCTTTGTCCTTGGCTTGGGCTATGATGGTGCGGACTTCGTTGTCGATGTCGGTGGCGGTGTTGTCGCTGCAGGCGAGACGCGAACCACTGTCGAGGTAACTGTTGCCTTGCGATTCAAGCGCCATCATGCCGTAGCGGTCGGACATGCCGTAGCGGGTGACCATGGCGCGGGCCAGGTTGGTGGCTTGCTCTATGTCGTTGCTGGCTCCGGTGGTGCAGGTGTTGCAGATGATTTCTTCGGCCACACGGCCACCGGTGAGGGTGGCAATTTTGTTGAGGAGTTCCTGACGGCTGTAGAGGTAGTGCTCGCCTTCGTCTACCTGCATGGTGTAGCCCAGTGCGCCGGAGGTGCGGGGGATGATGGTGATTTTGTGGACGGGAGCGGACTGGGTTTGTGCAGCTGCCACCATGGCGTGACCCACTTCGTGGTAGGCAATGATCCGTTTCTCGGCAGGGGAAATGACGGCGTTTTTGCGCTGCTCGCCCGCCATGACGGTTTCGACGCTCTCCTCAAGGTCGGCGGTGGTGATGGCATCTTTGCCTTGACGCACGGCGCGGAGGGCGGCTTCGTTGACTATGTTGGCAAGGTCGGCACCGGAAGAGCCGGCCGTGGCGCGGCCCACCACATCGAGGTCGATGTCGGAGTGCTTGACGTGGTTGAGGTGCACTTGGATGATGGCCTTGCGCCCTTCGAGGTCGGGGAGTTCCATCTGTATGCGGCGGTCGAAACGGCCGGGACGCAACAGGGCTTTGTCGAGGCTGTCGGGACGGTTGGTGGCGGCGAGGATGATGACCCCTTTATCGCCCTCGAAACCGTCCATCTCGGTGAGGAGCTGGTTGAGGGTCTGCTCGCGCTCGTCGTTGTTGCTGAATGAGCCTTCGCGGCTTTTGCCTATGGCGTCGATTTCGTCGATGAAGATGATGCAGGGGGCCTTTTTAGAGGCTTCGCTGAAGAGGTCGCGTACTTTGGCGGCACCCATGCCGACAAACATCTGCACGAATTCGGAGCCAGACATGGAGAAGAAGGGTACGTTGGCTTCGCCTGCCACGGCACGGGCGATGAGGGTCTTGCCGGTGCCTGGAGGGCCAACGAGGAGTGCGCCCTTGGGCAGTTTGGCACCGAGGGCAGTGTACTTCTGGGGATTGTGGAGGAAGTCAACCATCTCTTGCAGCGAGGCTTTGGCTTCGTCCTGACCAGCCACATCGGCAAAGCGGGTTTTGATGTCGGTGTCAGCATAGACTTTGGCGCCGCTCTGCCCAAATGACATGAAATTGCCGAAGCCCAGACCGCCGCCTTCGGATGCGGAACGGCCCATGCGGCGGGACATGAAGCGGAATAGGATCCAGAAGATGAGGCCAGGCAGAATCCACCACATGAGGAAGTCGATGATGGGTGAGCGCTGGTTCTCGATTTTTTTGACGAATTCGATCTTTCCGTCTTTGTTGGGGCTGCCAGCGGCCAGCAGGCGGTCGACAAGGTTGGGGTCGTCGACCGACCCGGTGCGGTAGGTGCAGCTGTCGGTGGTGTAGATGATTTGGTTGTTGGCAATGACTACCTGTTTCACGGAGTCTTGCTCCACTTTGGAGATGAAGGTGCCGTAGTCGGTCTGCACCATGGCCCGTTCGGTGATGGCGGGAGCCAGGAAATTGTTGATGAGCAGAAGGAACACTACGGCAGCGATGATGCCCCAAAGCCATGAGCCGTTGTTGGGCGATTGGGGAGAGGTCTTTTCCTTGTTGTTGTCGGTGGGGTTGGGATTCTTTTTGTCGGGAATTTCGGCGTATTTCATAGTGAGGGGATTTGTGTTTGGTCTGAAAGGTCGTGCAGGGTTAATTGTCCGTCGGCAAAAACGGCGTAGTTGCGATGCAGTAGCCAGTCGCCGACGTTGACATAGGTGGCGGTGGCCCCGTTGGCAGCGGTGATTTGTTTTTGCAGGGGAGTGTGTCGATGGCCGAAGACACAGAAGTCGATGGGCTGAAGGAGAAGCTGCTGTTTGCAGTAGAGGACAATTCCTTCGCGGTCGTCGCCTTGGTATTCGAGCACTTGGGGTTTGCGTTGAAGACGTGTGCTACGCTTTTTCTGGCTCCAGCCAGAAGCGATGCCAAAGGTCATCCATTCGGGCAGGAGGGAGAAGAGTTTTTGATTGATGCGGTTGCGGAAAATCCAGCGCAGGCAGTCGTAGGTCTTGTCGAGATGGCCCAGCCCATCGCCGTGGCCGATGAGAAAATGTTTGCCATCAATGAGCATGAGCTCGGGGTCGTTGTGCATAATGATGTTCATCTCGTCTTTCAGGTAGTTGAACATCCACATGTCGTGATTGCCGACAAAGTAGTGGAGCTCGATATGGCTGTCGGCCAGTTGGGCCATACGCCCCAAAAGGCGTGTGTAGCCCTTGGGGACCACATGGCGGTAGGTGAACCAGAAGTCGAACATGTCGCCCAGGAAGATGATGCGGGCGGCGTCCTGACTCATGCGGTCCAGCAGAAGGCAGAGTTCTTTTTCGCGTTGGAGGGTGTCGGCACCAGCCCCGAGATGGGCATCGGTGATGAAGTAGGTGCTTTTATTGGGCATACTGGAATCGGGTGCGTTCCACCTGGTTTTTGAAACTGAGGGTGTGGGGGTTGTCGGGCATGTCCTGTTGCAGACCCTCGAGAACGGCTTCGTAGAACTCGAAGCTGTCGGCCGGGTTGACGAGCGGCCGGTTGTTGAAGGGTTTGTAGAGGGCGATGAGGGTGACAAGTGATCCCAGGTTGTCCTGGATGAAGTTGACGATATATTTCTGTTGGTCGGCGAAGGCGTCGAGGTAGAGGGAGTCGGTGACCTGCCGTGCAACGGCGTAGTCGGCCTCGGTGATTTGTCCTTCGGCAAGGAGTTGCTGGTTGTGCTGGTCGGTGGCCACGATGTCGCTGAGTGTGCGGCTGCCATGGTTGGTGTAGTCTTGCAGCTGCCACAGCAGTTGTGATTCGGGACCGCCTTGCAGATGATAGGTGGTGGAGAGGGAGTCGTAGTTTCCTTCGATGGTGATGGTTTCGCCCATGTCGGGAAGCAGGACGACATAGTCGGCGTCGGTCACATGCACATTGTAGAACGTTTTGTAGGGCATGGCGTAACGGAACTTGAAGTGCCCTTTGCTGTCCAGCGTAATGGAGTCGATGAAAAGGCGTGCATCAGGGGTCATCTCTTCGATATAAATCACTTTCCCTGCACCATTGTCGAGGGTGCCTTGGATGATGATGTCGTTTTTGTTGCCGCACGACGCCAGAAAAAGAACGGCAAGGAGGGACAGGAGTTTGACTTTCTTCATGGATGGATGGTTTGATGGATTTGTTTGGATGTGATGATTAAGAGGTGTGAGGGGGTGGTGATGGCTGTCAACTGTTGTGCCGATTCAGCAGGAGGTCGGCAACGGTTAGGGCTGCCATGCTTTCCACTATGACGGGAAGGCGGGAACTGTGGTCGGTGTCGTGGCGGCCATGGGGGACGATATTCACCAGCGAACCGTCGTTTTGGCGACATATCATGCCGTGGGGTTGGGTGACCGGGGGGTGGAATCCCACATGAAACACTACGGGCATTCCGTTGCTGATGCCACCTTGAATGCCTCCACAATGGTTTGTTTTCGTCAGCGTGGGGCCTTCGCCATGGTCTATCCATTGGTCGGGAAATGAGTCGCCGGGCAGTTTCCAGCTGTCGGGTTCCTGGCCTGTGGCAAAGGAGACAGCCGACGGGATAGACAAGGCGGCATAGGCCAGCCGCGCATTGAGGCGGTCGAAGACGGGATTGCCCACTCCGGCCGGGAGGCCGTCGATACGGCAGGTGATGAGATATCCCTCGTGGTGGGTATGGATTGTGATGCCTTGTTGCCCCAACCATGTTCTGGCTATTGTTCCGCCCACCACGCGGGCTGCCGTCTCACGGCCCGAAGCTCTGCCGCCGCCCCGGTGGTCGCGCCGCCCGTAGCGCTGCTCGTAGGTATAGTCGGCATGGCCGGGTCGGCAATTGTGCTGAAGCAAGGAATAGTCGCTGGAGCGGCAGTCGTCGTTGTGTATGGTGAAGGCTATGGGGGTTCCGAGAGTCTGGCCCTCAAAAATGCCGCTGAGCCATTCCACCCTGTCCGTCTCCCGCCGGGCGGTGGTGAGTGGCGACGGGGTGTCGCCTTCGCGGCGTCGGCGCAGTTCGGAATCAATCAAGTCGTAGTCAATGGCAAGACCGGCTGGACAACCATCGATGATGCCGCCCAAGGCTGTGCCGTGGGACTCGCCGAAGGTTGTCAGCCGGAATATAGTGCCGAAGGTATTCACTTATCGCTGAATTACCTGAATGCCGTTGTTGGAGTTGCCGCCAGGAAGAATGTCAAGCAGCTCGACTTCGAAAATCAATGTCGAACCCGGCGGTATGGAACCCATGGGCTGTTCGCCATAGGCGAGGTTGTAAGGAATGTAGAAAGTGTATTTTGAGCCGACGGTCATCAGTTGCAGACCTTCCGTCCATCCGGGGATGACTTGGTTGAGGAAGAACTCGGCGGGCTGGCCGCGCTCCACACTGCTGTCAAACACTTTGCCGTCCAGCAGTTTGCCTGTATAGTGGACTTTCACCTTGTCTGTGGCCTTGGGCTTCTTGCCGTTGCCTTTTTTCTCAATCTTATACTGTAGACCGCTCTTGGTCTGATAGACCGATTTGTTTTCAGCGTTCTTGGCCAGGAATTGTTTGCCTGCTGCTATGTTGTCGTCTTTCCCTGCCATCAATTTCTCGTGCTCTTCACGTTGACGTCTCTCAAACTCCTGTTGGAAACGGTTCAGGAGTGGGCGCATCGTTGCTTCGTCCCATCTGTTCTGACCTTTGTAGCAATCAATCATTGATTGGCCAGCGGCCTCACCGTTGATGCCGAGGTTCTGCTGCAGCCAGTTCTGGTAGATGTCCTTTCCGATGGCATAGGAAGCCGAATCGTTGAACGACTTCAGCACAATAGGCTTGTACATGTCATTCATTCTCTGCTGTTCCTGATAAGCAGCCAAGGTCTCGTCGAGTGTTTTCTTGGTGGCCTCATAGGCATCGGCCTTTTGTTTCAGCATGTTGTAGTCTGCCTCACTCATAGTTACCTTGCCTCTTTTGATTTTCACCTCCTGGGCAGTGGCCATGGCTCCCACGGTCAATACTGCCAAAAGAATCAGTACTTTTTTCATTTCTTACTGTGTTTTATTAATGAATAATATATGTCTCGACCGATACATGAAACATTAATGTCACCCGGTTTGGCGCCGGCTGACATTAATGTTGGTAGAACAAGGCTGTGCCCGTGTTTATTTATACTCTTTGGGTTCCACGCCGTCCAGAATCTCCTTGCCGCAGATGGCCAGGGCCAGCATTTCGTTCTCGCCCTTGTACACCTTCACGGGAGCAATCCAGCTGACGCGATCCGTAATCATCTGCATCCAGGGTTTACTGTAAGCAATGCCACCCGTCAAGAGGATAGCGTCCACTTTACCATTCACCACTGCAGCCAGGCGGCTGATCTCGAGCGAAACCTGATAGCAGAAGGCATCAACCAGCAGCTGGCACTTCTTGTCGCCGGCAAGAGCTTTTTTCTCCACTTCGTAGGCATCGTTGGTGCCCAGATAAGCCACAAAACCTCCCTCGGCGGTGACAATCTTCTTCAACTGAGCCTCGGTATACTTGCCGCTGCAAGCCACCTCAATCAGTTTGCTGGCGTTGATGCTGCCGCAGCGGGTGGGGGAGAAGGGTCCCAGTCCGCACAACGCACGGTTCACCTCCACACAACGGCCGTGCTCATGGATACCCACGCTCACACCGCCGCCCATGTGGGCAATGATGAGGTTCAGGTCCTCATAGTGCTTGCCCAGCTCGCGGGCATAGAGTTTAGCAGTCATCTTCTGGTTCAAGCAGTGCCAAATCACGCCCTCGTGCGAGGGGTCGAGGTCGAAAATAGGATGGCCCGTGATTTTGGCATAGTCCGGACGCTCGTCCACAATGCCGGGGTCGGCAATGTAAGCGCAGGGCAGCCCAATCTCGTTGGCGATAGAGTCACTGATAAGTGCGCCCAGATTGCAGGCGTGCTTGCCCTGTATGCCGTCGTGGCACTCCTTCTTCATCAGGTCGTTCACGCGGTATACGCCGCTCTCGCACGGGCGGGTCAGGCCGCCACGGCCCATCACCACAGCTATCTCGTCTGTTCCGATATTGTGGCGTTTCAGCATGTCGAGTATGGCACCCTTGCGATAGTCAAACTGGTCTGCTACTTCGCTGAATTTCTGTATCTCCTCAATAGGATGTGACAAGTTTTCAGTAAACACTTCCGTTTCCCCTTCGTAGATGGCAGCCTTGGTCGAGGTTGCGCCGGGGTTAATCACTAAGGTGTATTTCTTTGTGCTCATAAGTATAATACAAATTTTGTTTTCGATACTTTTTTATTCATTACTATGTGTGCCAAATGGCATCACACTTCAATTTGCAAAGATAGAAAAAAATATTGATTTATTGCATTTCGGTGTGTTATTTTAACAATAAATCTTTCCTCCTAATTATGTTTGCTGCGTTTCAATAGGTATGGAAGCAACACTTGCTCCATCCCGAGCCCCACATCTATCGGCTGGTAATCAATGCGATATTGTATGGCATGCTTTTTCAGGTCTGAAGTCTGCCGGTGCATAATGTCCCTATAGTGGGCCACCACCTCTGAGGGCATCACTTTCAAGTGTCGGCCGCTCTCCAGATCGATAAATTCAGTCGGGCGGTTGGCAAAATCAAACTCCACCTCCTGGGCATGATGAAGCGTATGGAACAAAAGCACCTCATGCTTGCAGTGGCGCAAATGCCTCAGGGCATCCATCAAGGGGTCGTGGTCCTCGGGCTTGACAAGGGCGTCGGTAAAAATCACCACCATCGACCGCCGGTGCAGTCTCTCGGCCGTCAGGTGCAAGGCTTCCGTTATCTGGGTCCGGCGGTTCGTCTCCCCCTTCCCGGACACAGTCCCCTTCCCCTTCTCAACAGGCTGCAACTCGGCCTCCAGCAACTTCAATATATATTGTTGGAACGCACGGCTGCTGCGGCAGTCAGTCTGCAAGTCAATCCCCTCGCTCACCAGCGACAGCCCGAAAGCGTCGCGCTGCCTCACCAGCAGCTCCGACAACACGGCGGCCGCATAGCACGCAAACGTAAGCTTGTTCGGATGCCGCATATCCCCCTGCCCCTCGGTGGGCAGAAGCATCGACCCGCTATGGTCAATCACCAGCTGGCACCGCAGATTGGTCTCCTCCTCAAAACGCTTCACAAACAGCTTGTCCGTCCGTCCATAAAGCTTCCAGTCTATATTCCGCGTCGACTCACCCGGCGAATACTGCCGATGCTCGGCAAATTCGACCGAAAAACCATGAAAAGGACTCCTGTGCAAGCCAGTGATGAATCCCTCCACCGTCTGGCGTGCATAGAAGTCCAGCGACTTGTATCTTTCTAAATCCTCGAACAATGTCTTTTACAGCAGAGCGTCAATCTTGTCGGTAAGGGTCTTCTTCTGCACAGCCCCCACACTCTTGTCCTTCAGTTCACCGTTCTGGAAGAACAGCACTGTAGGCACATTGCGGATGCGGAACCGGGCAGTGATGCTCGGGCACTGGTCCACATCGGCCTTGCCCACGGCTGCGCGGCCGGCATAGTCGTTGGCTATCTCTTCCACCACCGGGGCGAGAGCCTTGCACGGTCCACACCACGTGGCACCGAAGTCAACCATTACTACGGCATTGCTCTTCAATACTTCGTCAAAATTCTGTTCTGTGATAGTGATTTCCATAAAAATAATTGTGTTTGTTGTGTTACTTTGATGCTGCAAAAATACAAAAAAAAAACATTCCACACCCTTTTTCTTCCTCAAAAATTTTTTTTCAACAACATCCCTCCGGTTAATTTTTTTTCCATCAACATGTTGTATGTGAATAACTATTTTCGCGCCTCCCGCGGTTCGTAAAAAAACCATTTTTTATTTTGCCGAACTCAAAAATATGTGTAACTTTGCACTCTCTTTGAAATAAAAACATATAAACAACGGCCTTTTCGACATGCTGAGTGATAGCCTTTTCGCACCCCAGACATCCTCGTCGGGCCCAGTCAAACCCCAAACGGAGCAACCCCATTCAAGCCGATGAAACGATTGATATACACCCTCGTCATCCTCCTTGCCGCCGCCGCCACCGCCCCGGCACAGAATCACCACATCAACCAGGAAGCCCTCGACATGGCCGACCAGTTTGTCACCAACTACGACAGCCTGCTCAACAGCTACGTCATCTCCAAGTACTCCTCCACCACCCGTCGCCACCACGCCAACATCAACACCGACTACGCCTTCGACCAAATCCCCGACTCCGTCATCGCCCGGCGCCTGGCCTCCCTCCACACCGTCATCCCCATGACCTTCAACCAAGAAGTCCGCTCCCACATCCGCATGTATCTCAACCGCATGCGCAACCGCCTCGACATCATGCTCACCCTCTCCGAATACTACAACCCCCTCTTCGAAGAGTCGCTGGCCCGCTACGATGTGCCCGAAGAACTCAAATACCTCACCATCGTCGAGTCCGCCATGAACCCCAAAGCCACCTCGCGCGTCGGCGCAGCCGGCCTCTGGCAATTCATGTACACCACCGGCAAAAACTACGGCCTGGAGGTCAACTCCATCATCGACGAACGCCGCGATGCCTACAAATCCTCCGACGCCGCCGCACACTACCTCCACGACCTCCACACCGTCTTCGGCGACTGGCACCTGGCCATAGCCGCCTACAACTGCGGTCCCGGCAACGTCAACAAAGCCATTGCCCGCAGCGGCGGCAAACACAACTTCTGGCAAATCTACCCCTACCTGCCCCGCGAAACCCGTGGCTACGTCCCCGCCTTCATCGCCGCCACCTACATCATGAACTTCTACCCCGAACACGGCCTTCACCCCAAACGCGTCACCATCCCCCTCCGCACCGACACCGTCATGATTGAGCGCAACATGACCTTCGCCAACATCAGCAAATACATCAACATCGACATCGAAGAACTCCGAGGCCTCAACCCCCAATACCGCGCCGACTACATACCCGGCCAGAACGGCTCCTACCCCCTCTGCCTGCCCACCAACAAGATGAACGACCTCATCCAACATGCCGAAGAGATATTCCGCGACTCCGAAGACTCACTCAGCGCCAGCCCCGTCACCGTAGCCCCCGCCGAGGACCGCCAGACCGTGTCCAAAAAACACGCCTCCTCACGCCGCAACTCCGGCAGCTCCTACCACAAAGTGCGCCGGGGCGAAACCCTCTCATCCATCGCCACCAAACACGGCACCACCGTCCGCAAACTCAAAAAACTCAACAACCTCCGCTCCGACCGCATACGCTACGGCCAGCGCCTCCGCGTGCGCTAACCCATCCCCGTCGTCCCAACCCCCTCCACAACCATGAAAAAGACCCTCCTCGCCATCTGGCGCATAGTGAAGAACAAATACGTGGCCGCCACCCTCGTCTTCCTCCTCTTCTATGTCTTCCTTGGAGAGAACAACATCAGGGTGACCCACAAACTCAAACGCGAAGTCTCCCAACTGAAAGAAGAAGCCCAAAACATCAGCGAAGGCATCAAACAAGACAGCATAGCCGCCGTCTCCCTCATCGGCGACCCCGAAGCCATCGAAACCTACGGGCGCGAAAACTACTACATGAAACGCCAAAACGAGGACATCTTCATAGTCAAAGAATAACCCCACCCATGTCCAAACGCCTCCTCCTTCCGCTCCTCTGCCTTGCCACCCTGCTCCTCTTCGCCTCGTGCGAGTCGGTCAAACGTTTCATCAACCAAGACCTCGAAGAGGAAGACTTCACCATGGGCGAGCTCTACGCCGACGAGTACGTGAAAGAAGTGCCCTACGTGCCCACCCCCTCAGCCGAGGCCCGCCGCAGCGGCAACGTCAACGCCTTAGGCATCGAACGCGAGCCCGGCGACAACGAGGAGCTCTACAATGCCATCCAGGACTGGATGGGCACCCCCTACCGCTACGGCGGCACCGACAAAAACGGGGTTGACTGCTCCGCCTTCGTCGGCCATATCTACCGCCAGGTCTACGGCCTCAACCTCCACCGTGTGGCCAACGACATACAGCTCGACCTCGATCCCGTCAGCAAAAGCCAGCTCAGCGAGGGTGATGTGGTCTTTTTCACCAACAGCAAAGGCCGCGTGTCGCATGTGGGCATATACCTCAAAAACGGCCTTTTTGCCCATTCCTCCACCTCGCGGGGCGTAATCATCAGCCGCCTCGACGAGTGCTACTGGAGCAAGCATTTCCACAAAGGCGGCCGCCGCCAGTAATCATCGCCCGCCTGCTCCCGCGGCATCGAGGCCGTCCCGCCCATCCCCGTTTTCCCATTCCTCCCTGTCTGTCAGGCCCGTCCGCATCGCAGGGACGCTCCTTTTCCATTTGGTAGACATCATTTCCCCGTTCCTTCTTCGTTAATTAACGAAGAAGGAACGGGGAACGGACACTTATGAATGGGGGATGGGGAGGTGACGGAGGGAGGTCACTTGGCGGGATAGCCGAGCGACTGGAGCAGCTCGACGGTGCGCTGGCGGAAGTCGCCTTGGATGATGATGAGGCCGTCTTTGGCGCTGCCGCCCACGCCGAGGCGGGTTTTGAGGGTTTTGCCGAGGTCGCCGAGGTCGCTGTCGGTGCCTACGAATCCATCCACCACGGTGACGGTTTTGCCGCCACGGCCGCTGCGCTCCATCCTCACGCGGAGTTTCTGTTGGGCGGGGGGCAGGGTTTCGGCCTCGGGTTGGAGGTCGTCGAATTGGTATTGGAAGTCGGGGTTGGTGGAGTAGACCACGCCCGTGGCGTTGCGGGGTGTGTGCTTCTTCGACATGGCTATTTCTTTTTGGGCAGCAGTTGGCTGCGGGTCATGCTGAGCTGTTCGCGCACCAGTTGTAGCTGTTCGGAGGCTTGGTGGGAGATGAGGGCGCGTTTCATGTCGCGTTTCATGATTTTGAGGCTGCGGGTGTGGTTGACGAAGTGGAGTTCGTTGCCCACGTTTTCGCCTTCGCCGTCGATGTTGACCCATTTGTCGATGTTGCCGGCGACGAAGATTTCGTGTGCTTTGAACATTTCGACGTGCTGGCTTAGCTCAAAGTGGTTGGCGTAGACCAAGGGGCCGGTGACGGGGAGGTGCTCGATGGGTATTTTGTCGACGATGCTGATGTCTATCAGTCCGTCGTCGAGTTTGGCTTGCGGGGCCACGGCGGCGTTGTAGCCGAATTGGTTGCTGTTGGCGAAGGTGGTGAACCAGGCTTTGCGCTGGATTTCTTTGCCGTCGATGACGAGGGTGTAGTTTTTGGACTCGTAGGAGGGGTATTCGCGCAGGATGAGGTTGAGGTAGGCGGAGAATCCGCGCATTTTGGCGGCTTTCATGAGGCGCGCGATGTAGGCGTCGAAGCCTACGCCGGCTATGCTGGCGATGTAGTATTGCTCGTTGAGGATGATGGTGTCGATCAGGCCGGGGTTGTTCTGGTTGAGGACGCGGATGGCGAGGGCAGGGGTGAGGGGTATTTTCATGCAGCGTGCCAGGCCGTTGCCGCTGCCGCAGGGTATGATGCCGAGGGTGGCGTCGCTGCCGTGCATGCCTGCAATGACGTCGTTGACGCTGCCGTCGCCGCCCACGGCGGTGATTACGTCGAAGCCTTCGTCGGCGCCCTGGCGGGCGAGGTCGGTGCCGTGGTGGATGTGTTCGGTGTAGCGGACTTCGTAGTCGTAGAGGTCTTTGTTGAGGTTGGCGTCGAGCAGGCGTTCTATCTTTTTTTGTCGGCCAACGCCCGAGATGGGGTTGACGATGACGAGCATTCTTTTTTTCATGGTTAGTGGGTGTTGTTGGTTATGAGACGGTGATTGTATTGTTGGACAATGGATTTCAGGAGCTGGATGTTGCCGTTGCCTTCTTGTTTGTCGTGGGTGAGGACGGCTATTTTGCCGTCGGCGGTTTCGAGCTGGTAGTAGCTGTTGCCGTAGGCTATCTGCCATCCCTGGTTGGGGTTGCGGAAGGCGCTGGTGCCGAAGCATACGGTTTGGGCGGGGATGCCGAGGTAGTCGAGGAGTGTGGGCATGAGGTCGGTCTGCTGCATGAGGCGGGGTGAGACGTAGGCGGTCTGGCCGTTGGAGGCGTATGGGTCGGGCTGGGAGGCGGCGTTGGCTGCCGTGGCGGGAGCGGGCTGGGATGGGGTGCATTCGGCTTCGGGCAGGTGGATGATCATGGGTATGCGGTACCAGCCGTTGTAGTCGTTGTAGGCGCGGCTGAGGCCTTGGCCGCTGTGGTCGGCGGTGATGACGAAGAGGGTGTGGGGGTACCATTCGGTCTGGCGGGCGGAGTCGAAGAATTTGCGGAGGGCGTTGTCGCTGTAGGCCACTACTTGGCAGAGGGGGTGGGGCCCTTCGGGGAACTGGCCTACGCGTTCGGGCTGCATGGTGTAGGGGTGGTGGGAGGAGAGGGTGAAGACGCCGGCAAAGAAGGGTTGGGTGAAGGTGGAGAGGCGGCGCGACATGTATTGGAGGAAGTGTTCGTCGTAGATGCCCCATGTGCCGTCGTAGTCGGAGGGTCGGGCGAGGCGGTCGGCCATGTATTCGTTTTGGCCGTAGTATTGGTTGAAGCCCATGTTGGCGCATAGTTTGTCGAAGGAGAGGACTCCGTTGTAGCTGCCATGGAAGAAGGCGGTGTGGAAGCCGTTGGCGGAGAGAATGGAGGGGAGGGCGTTGAGGGTGTTGTCGGCATAGTCGCTCAGTGTGAGGGGGAAGGGCATGAGGGTGGGGATGGAGCTGAAGATGGCGGGGATGCCTTCGATTGATTTTTTGCCGTTGGCACGTCCTTGGTAGAGGATGCTGTGGCGGGCGAGGGAGTCGAGGAAGGGGGTGAAGGAGGGCATGATGCCTTGGTTGTAGCAGCCCATGTATTCTTGCGAGAAGCTTTCGAGCACGATGACTACGATGTTGTTGAAGTGGCGTATGGGCTGGCGGGAGAGGGAGTCGAAGGTGGTGTAGGAGCCTGCGTTGGGTGCCCAGGCGGTGCGGTGGAGGGCGGTGATGGAGGAGTCGGGGGTGAAGAGGGGGTTGAAGAGTTGTTGGGCCTGGCGGTCGTCCATGTAGTGGGTTTCGTTGAGGGTGCCTCCGTTGAAGGTGCGGACTATGTTGTAGCCGCTGTTGGTGACCAGGGCGCTGTTTTTGGCTTGGCAGTAGTTGGTGGTGTCCTGCCATTGGATGTTGTGGCCGAAGCCGCCTCGAAACAGGAATATGGCTACGGCGGTGCCCAGGATGAGGCCTACGATGTCGTTGAGGTGATGGTTACGGTATTTGTTGCGGCCGATGAGGCGGATGCGTGTGCCGAGCCAGAAGGTGGCGAAGATGAGCAGGAGGCCGAAGAGGGTGGAGTGCCAGTAGTCGCGTAAGAATTGCGGCCAGAGGCTGCCCATGTTGCCGCTGATGCCGAGGTAGCTGAATATTTCGCCGGTGAGGCGGCGGTAGGTGTATTGGTAGTAGGAGGCGTCGCAGATGTCGCAGATGATGATGAAGAGGACGGGGATGTAGTAGAGGAAGATTTCGGTGAGGCGGTGGTAGTGTTTGTTCCAGCGGAATTTGAAGGGGATGAGGTTGGCCACGAAATAGGGGAGGAGCAGGCAGCCGATGGTGGCGATGCCGAAGGTGATGTTGCCCCATATTATGCCGAGCCATTCTTTGGCATCGGCTACGTGGAAGATGGATGTGTTGACGAGGTAGAAGAATATTTGTGCGGCAAAGAGGAGCAGGAGCGCGAGGAGCGCTTTGCTGAAGAGGTAGGCATAGATGTTGCTGGTTCGAATCCAGCCACGTTGGCTTGTGGGTGTCATTTGGGTCGGTAGTTTGATTGGGTGAGGATTTTTTGGGCATCGGTCTCTTCAAAGAGTTGCTGGATGGTGATGCCGGTGTTTTTCATGTATCGGGAGACGATTTGCCATCCGATGTAGTCGGTGGTGCGTGGAGCGGAGTCGCGGAAGGCGTTGGTTTTGGGTGCGTCGTCGATGAGGTTGTGGAAGCGCATGTAATCGGTTTCGTAGAGTATTTTGGTTTGGAGGAGGTAGGTCCAGACGTTTTCTTCGTTGCGGGTCATCCAGTCCATTTGCTGGGTGGTGTAGCGCATGAGCAGGCTGTCGGGGGTGTCGGGTAGTGTTTGTTGGGCGAAGTAGATGGCTTTGCCTTCGGAGATCATGTAGTCGAGGAGCGACATTTCGTGGTCGGCGGGGATGGCGATGTGCTGTCGGGCGATGGCTGTCATGCAGTCGGTGGGGAGGTAGGGGCGACGGCTTTGGAGCACGAGGTAGAGGGGGTTGTTGAAGTAGTTGTAGCGCTGGGTATAGGGGAGGATGTATTGGTCGAGGCTGATGATGAGTTCGTGGCTGTTGCAGCCCACGCGCATGTCGTAGTTGAAGGTGCCGGAGAGGTAGGTGTAGACTTTGTCGTAGCGTAGGGTGGGACAGAGTTCTTCGGCTCGGGCGAGGGCTGAGCCAAGGGTCTGGGCTTCGGGTTGCATGTCGCCAAAGACGCTGTCGGCTATGCGGTAGATGTCGCGCATGATGGGATCCTGCACGAAGCCGTTGAGCATTTGCATGAATTCCGGGTTGTCGGGCTGGAGGTTGAGCAGGTCGGTGTTGAATTCGGCTGCGTGTTGGGCGAGGGTGTTGGGGAGGTTGGCAGGGGGTGTGCTAAAAAGCACCTTGTCGAAGCGGTGGATTTTTACCGCTTCGACCGGTGTTTGTTTGCAGTTGGTGAAAAACGATGCGCCAAGGATGATTACTACAGAAAGCCATAGGGGAATGAGTCTCTGCCTATGGGAGATTGGCCGTGACGGGTTTGGGGTAGTGTTGGCGTTTTTGTTCACAGACTATTCTTTAGTTTCGTTGTCTTGGTTTTTGGCCTCTTCGGCTTCGTCGAGAATGCGGACTTTGGCCTCGAGCAGAGCAATCTGCTTGCGGGTGTTGTCCATTTTCCGCTCAAATTCCTCTTTGAGGAGGTCGGCTTGTTTGCTGTTGGCGAGGAAGCCGAGGTTGTTTTCCCAGAGTTTGAGGTCGGAACGCATCTTTTCGATTTGGTTGAGGAGTTGGTTGCGCTCGTTGCCGAAGAAGTTCTGGTTGTTGGAGCCGGAATGGTTGCGGATGCGCTCGCGGAAGTTGTTCTCGTCGGCTTCGCGGGCAGAGATTTTGAGTTGCTCGAAGATGCCGTCGAGGAGTGAGCGGTACTCTTTCTGGATGCGGTCTTTCTCCTTCATGGGCACATGGCCTATCTCGGCCCAGCGGCGCTGGAAGTCTTTGATGGCGGAGAGGTTTTCCTCCTTGTTGTCGCCAAACTGGTAGGCCTTGAGTTCGTCAAGGATGGCGGTTTTCTTGGTGAGGTTTTCGTTCTCACTGCTGCGGATGTCTTTGAAGAATTCGCCTTTTTTGGCAAAGAATTCGTCGCAGGCGCTGCGGAAACGATGCCATATCTTGTCGCTCACTTTGCGGCTGGTGGGTCCGATGGCTTTCCATTCAGCCTGGAGCTGAAGGAGTTCTTCGGTGGCTTTTTTCCAGTCTTCGCGTTTGGCGATGGCTTCGGCACGGAGGCAGAGGTCGATTTTCTTGTTGTAGTTTTCGGACTGCTCGTCGCGCATCTGGCCAAAGTGGAGCTTTTTGTCGGCATAGTGTTTGTCGATGATGCCTTTGAACTGAGCCCAGACGGTCTCGTTCTGTTCGCGAGGCACGGGGCCTATGCTCTTCCAGAGTTTGAGCAGCTCGTCGAGGGCTTCGGTGGTGTCGTTCCAGGCTTTGGTGGACTGGGGGGGCTCTTTGGTGAGGTCGGTGGCTTTGTCGATGAGTGCTTGTTTGGCCAGGAGGTTTTGGTCGAGTTCTTCTTTCCGCTGGTCGTAGTATTCGCGGCGGCGCTCGTCGATTTGGTTGGCGGCGTTGTTGAAGCGTTGCCAGGTCTCCTCGTTCTGCTCGGAGGGAACGGGACCGATTTCGCGCCATTGTGCGCGGAGTTCCTGAAGGGCTTTGAAAGCTTTGACGACCGAGGTCTCAACGATGAGTTCTTCGGCACGTTCGCAGAGCTGGATTTTCTTCTCCAGATTGCGCTTCAGGTCGAGCATGCGGAGCTCTTTGTTTATCTTTACTTTGTTGAAGAACTGCTCGATAAGGAAGTGGTAGTTCTGCCAGAGGTCGTTCATCTGGTCGCGGGGAACCTCGCCGATGGACTTCCATTTTTCCTGGATGGCGTTGAAGTCGTCGTAGGTTTGTTTGAGGGTTTCCTCGTCCTTGTCAATAAGTGTGCGCAGCTCTTCGAGTATTTGTTTCTTGGATTGGAGGTTGGCGGCTTTCTGTGCCTCTATCTCTTCTTGCATTTTTTGGCGACGGGCGCGGTAGGTGTCGTAGGCTTTGTAGAAGGCGTCGGCCACGGCATCGTTGGCGGGCTTGTAGTCGTCCTTGTTGCCACCGTCGGCGAGGAAGGCTTCGAACGCTTGTTTTTCAACTTCCTTGTTGAGGAGGTTGAACTGGTTGCGGATGGCGCTTGCACGGTTGCGGATGTGAGAGATGTCGTCGGACAGCAGTTCGTTGAAGGCAGCCAGAAGGTCTTCACGGCTCATAGAGGTGTAGTCCACTACGGGCTCAGGTTCGGGTTCGTCGGCATTGGGCGTGGCGGGTGCGTCCTGGACGTTGTTGTCGGTCTGTTCGGCGGGAGCAGATTCGTCAACGGTGATTGTTTCATTTGTGTCAGTGTCGTTTCCAGCTGCTGCGGGTGCGGCTTGCTGTGCAACGGTTTGCAGTTCGTTGTTGACAACGTTTTCCTCGGTTGAGGGGTTTGCTGCATTTTGATTCAGGTCTTCCATTTCCATGGTGTATTGTTTTTAGAATTAGTTCTGTAATAATTTGTTACAGACGTTTAACTGGGTTTTGCCGCCTTAATGGCGAAATGCAAAAATACAACTTTTTTTTGAATGTGTATGTTACTGTGTTTAATTGTCGGTGAAAAATGGTGCTCTTCGCATAGGGATTTGTGTTTGGCACGTCTCGAAGTGAGGCAACTGGGGCATGGGTTAGTGTTTTAGGAGGCCACGGGTCACGTTGCGGCGGAAGGCCACCAGTTTGTTCCCTTTGGCGGGTTGCAGACAGAGGGCGTAGAAGAGCCACAGCACGATGGTGCCGCCCCATTTCACAGCCTCTTTCATCAGGCGGTTGCGATACTTCTTTGGTGATATTTGCAGGGTTCTGTACCGTTCGCTGACGCCGATGCTGTAGGTGAGGCGGTCGAAATAGTCTTGGGTCAGTTTGTGGGGAGGGATGATGTGGTAGAGGATGGCGTTGGGGAGATAGTAGAAATGCATCCCGTTGGTGGTCATTTTGTCGAAGAGGTCTTTCTCCTCGGCCCCAATAAGGCTGTTGCCTTTGCGGCCCAGCACGACGTTGAACAGGCCTACGGTGTCGAACACGCTCTTGCGGTAGCAGGCGTTTCCGCCGCCGGGGAAAGCCCCGCCGGGGAATTCCCGCTCCTTGTCGCCGAGGTATAGTTTGCCGGTGATGAGCTGGCGGGTGTAGTGGGTCATCCACGAGGGCTCTTCCGTTTCGTAGACGGGCAGTATGGGGCCTCCCGCCGCCACGGCGTCGGGATGGTCGGCAAAGAAACGGGCGTAGGTGGAAAGGTATTCCTTGTTCACTGTGGCGTCGTCGTCGACGTATGCCAGCAGGTCGCCCGCCGACTGCCGGATGCCACAGTTGCGGGCGTAGGAGAGGCCCTGGTTGGTTTCTACGCAATAGTGAAAATTCACCTCGGGATAGTCATCCTGAAAGCGGCGGCATTCCTGCTCGGTGTTGTCGGTGCTGTTGTTGTTCACCAGCACGATTTCATATTCGCTGCGGGGCAATTCGTTCTCTGCAACGCTTTTCAGCACATTGTATATGTACTTTTGTCGGTTGTAGGTGCAGATGATGACTGAAATCATTATGTTATGTATAGAGTGTCGTTAAAGTGAAGAGGTTGTTACTTGGCTGCGGCTTTTCTTCTGCGGTAGTAGACGAAAAGTGTGGCGCCTACGATCAGCACCGTGGCGATGGAGCAGACAAGGGTGATGGTGTCCAGACGGTGCATGGTGGGAGCCTCGTTGCGGAACTCGATGACGTGGTCGCCGGTGGGAATCAACATGGCGCGCAGTATATAGTTGGCGCGGATGTACTCGGCGGGCTTGCCGTCGATGTAGGCTTTCCAGTCGGGAGAATAATAAATTTCGCTGAACACGGCCAGTGCCGGGGTGGCCAGGTTGTGGTGGCTGCGATAGGTGAGCGTGTTGAGGTCGGCGGGATTTTTATGCTCCATCACGATGTAGGCACTGCTGTCCACGCCAAACCTTACCATGCCATTGACAAAGTGCTTGGGCAGGTCCTTCAGTCCCTCGCCCATCTCGGCCACATTCACCACAGCCTCGGTGGCGGGGTTGCACTCGTTCAGCTTCAAAATTTCGTCGTTGGCGCTTTCCACTGGCGTGATGCCGTCCACAAACCAGCAGTTGCCCAGTGCGTCGGGATTGCGCTGCACTTGGCCGTTGTTCATCACAATGTAGCGGGTGTTGAGCATATTCAGCACACCGGTGTTGATTCGGCCGCTGATGTAGAAGTCGATAAGGTCTTGGTAGCGGCGCAGTTTTGCGGCGCTGTAGCCGCCCACTTGGTTGTGGAATGCTGAGGGTTTGGAGTCGTTGAAGGTGTTCACCGCAAGGTTCAGCACACGGTAGTCCTGGTCGCCGGCCTGCATGGCTATGGCATCGATGTCGCGGTCGTACTGCGCAGGCTGCATCTCGAGCATGCGGGCATTGCGCACATAGTTGTCGCTGTTCAGATAGCGGCTGTTCACACCCTGTAGGTCGATCACCGTCAGCAGGGCCAACACTGCCACTACGGGCAGGGCAGCCTTGGGTTTCGATGCCCAGTGTTTCAGGTAGAGCCACAATGTGGCAGCGGCCAGCACGATGAACAGGATGCTGCGCCATGAGTCGGACACGAAGAGTGCCTTCCGGTCTTGGACAAAGATGTTCTGAATCATGGGCCATTGGTCGCCATACTGGCGGGCCATCTCGCTGTCGGCTGCGCCGCTGTAGTTCAGGCTGCCGCTCGTCAGCAGGCCTATGAGGATTACACCCACCGTGGTTCCTGCCGCGATATACAGGCCGCGCAGCAGTCGTTTGGTCTCTCCCTGCTCATGCAGCGTGGTGGCCTCTTTCAGCCCCAACACACCTATCAGCACTGCCAGCACGTTGGCCAGCACCAGGCTCATCGACGGGGTGCGGAACTTGTTGTAGAGAGGCAGATGGTTGAACATCCATTCGTTGAATCCCATCAGGTTGCGACCCCACGAAAGGAGGATGGCTATGGCCATGGCTGCCAGTATCCACCAGCGTTCAGGCCCGCGCACCACTATCATGCCAAACAGGAACAGGAATATCACGATTGCTCCGAAGTAGACGGGGCCGCTCGTGAAAGGCTGGTCGCCCCAGTAAAGAGGCATCTTCTCCTGACGGAAGTTGCTGTACGATGCACTGCTCTTGCTCACAGGTTCGACGCTTCCGCCTCCGCGGGCGCCTGGCACCAGCAGGGTGTAGGTCTCGCCTATGCCGTAGCTCCAGCTGAAGGCATAGTTGATGTCCAGGCCCTTGTCGTTGGAATTATTGTTGCGGGGGTAGTCCTTGCCGTAGAGGTCCTGCGGGGTGACGGTAATCTCGCTGCCCCCGCGCATGGTGTACTGCATATATTCCTCGTTCACCAGCAGATGGCGCGTGTTGCAAGCCAGGGCCAGCAGCACTCCGGCCAGCAGTATTCCCACCGACATCATAAAACGGCCGAAATATTTGTCCTTTATGGCATACACCGCGTAGGCTATTCCCATCATCACACCACCGATGGCAGTGTAGAAGGTAATCTGGATATGGTTCAGGGCTATCTGGAGTCCCAGGGCCACTAAGAACAGTATGCCGCCCCACACCCACATGTGCGTGGCGCGTTTCCGGTCGTCGCGCCATATCCCGGCGCCTTTCAGGCACATCATCTCGCCCGCCAGCACCGGTGCCATCATGGCCATGGCCCAGGCCTTGGTGATATGGCCGGCCTCAATGATGATGATGTTATAGCTTCCAAGGCCAAAGGCAAGGCCTCCCAGCAGCGCCAACCAAGGGCTGACGCCCAAGGCCACCAAGGCAATATAAAACCCCAACAGGTAGAGGAACAGCACACCCATGTCGTTCTGCCGTCCAAAAATCTGTAGCGACAGGATGTTCTTCATCGGGGTGAACACCGAATGCTGGGGACTGTTGGTAATCTGGTATCCAGGCATACCGCTGAACATGCTGGGGCACCATGTGGCATATTCGCCTGTGGCTTCGTGGTAGTCTTTCTGGGCCTTCGCCATCCCTTCATACTTCTGGAGGTCGCCTTGCGGCAAAGCCTTGCCCTGTATGATGGGCATGAAATAGATGGCGGCAATGGCCAGCAAAGCCACCACCATACCTGCGTGAGTCAAGATGTTCTTCTTCATGATTCTCTTTATAAATCTATGTTTTTATTCTGTTGTTTCTGTTCTGTGCCAGTGGGGTGGAACTATGTCACCGCCGAGGCTGCTACTTTGTTGTTTTGGGGTTCACCACCGGGTAGGAGATGCGCGCATGGTATATGCTCAGCATCTTTGCCTTCAGCATGGCTTTGATGCGCGTGATGTCGCCGAATGTGAGGTCGCAGTTGCGCAGCTGGTTCTGGCTGATTTTGCTTTCCACAATGCGGTCTACCAGCTGGTTTATGGCCTCGTTGTCGTGGTTCTTGAGGCTTTTGCATGCCGCCTCCACACTGTCCACGATCATCACCACCGCCGTCTCGCGCGAGAAAGGCGTAGGCCCGGGATATTGGAAGTCGGACGGGTTGATGGGCTCGTCGGGGTGCTCGTTGAGCTGCTTGGCATAGAAATAGCCCGTCATCGTGGTGCCGTGGTGCGTGCGGATAAAGTCCTGCACGGCCGCTGGCAAGTGGTATTTCTTGGCCAGCTCCAGCCCTGTGCGCACATGCTGGATGATGATGGCCGCGCTCTCGGCATTGTCCAGCTCGTCGTGGGGGTTGAAACCTCCGTTCTGGTTCTCGGTGAAGAACAACGGTGCCGACACTTTGCCGATGTCATGGTACAACGCACCCACCTTGGCCAGCAAGGCGTTGCCCCCAATCTCGTTGATCAAGTCCTCACTGATGTTGGCCACCTGCATGGCGTGCTGGAATGTGCCGGGAGCATTGCGCGACAGCTCGCGCAGTGCGGGTGTGTTGGTTGACGAAAGCTCCATCAGCGTGAGGTTGGTGGTCATGCCGAAAGCCCTCTCAAACAGATATATCAACGGGTAGGCCAACAGCGTGAGCAGCGCGTTGAAGAAGAAGACTAGGTAGCGTCCTGCGGTGATGCCTTCAAGTGTGCTCTCCTGGCTCAGCACGCCGAAGGTATAAATCAGCGAGTAGGACAGGAATATGGCTCCGCTCACCAAGAAAAACTTGCTTCGGTTCTCGAAATTGCGCACCGTCACAATCGACATCATGCCCGCAATGAGCTGGTAGAAGATAAACTCGAAGGGATTGGGCACCATGTTGGCCAAGATGATAATGGTGGTGACATGCACATACAGCGCCACACGCATGTCGAAAAACACCCTCATCATGATAGGCACAATGCACAACGGCACTATCAGCACCAGGTCGGGGCTCTGGCTCGACACCAATGCCGTCAACGCCGACATCAGCAGTATCAGCACCATCACAAATGTCACCTTGCGGTTATCCTCCAGGATGGGATGACGGGTGTTCTTCAGGAACATATACAGCGCTATGAAAGCAATGATGCACAGCATCAGTTGCCCCAGATACCGCCCCACGGGATGATAATTGTCGCGGAACAGTTTGTCGTTCTCCATCTCGAGCGAGGCAATGATGCGTGCCCGTTCAGCCGTCACCGTCTCGCCTTTGGCGATGATGCGCTCGCCTTGCTTCACCACACCGGCCGAAGTGATCAGTTGCGACACCCTCGAGTCCATCTCCAGCTGTGTGCGGTTGGCGTCAAACACGATGCTTGGCACCAGTATGCTGTCGCGCAGCAAGGCGTTGGACACATCGATGGGCCTGACATACTCTGCTGCCGTATGCTCCGACCCCACATTGCCGTCCAGCACCACCAGCGTGTGGTTCTCATAGTCCGGCATATCGGTCGGGGGTTCCATATACCCGATGGCATAAATGCTGTCCACCATGTGCCGCAGGCGCCGCATGTCCATCCCGGCGCGCGAGCCGCCCAAGGCGTTCAGCCGTTCCACCGCCTCGTCGTGGGCGGCGGGGTCGAGGTGGTAGTAGAGGGTCAAGTCGGCCAGAGCCAGGGCCTGCTGCTGCTCTATCTCGCCCTGCGTCTTCTGCACCACAAAATCGAACGGGGCCACCAAATCGTCGTTCCGCCAAATGCTCCCTTCGGCATAGTCGTAGTGCTCTCCCTGGCCGTCGCTGGGAAACATAAGGGGTATCAGTGCCGATGTCACTATCATCATCAGCACTTTGGTCAGCAAGGGCAGGTGCTTGACCGTGGCAAAAATAATATTCTTCAGTTGCATAGGCAATGAAATACAATATTAATCAGTTGCGGCCATGTTGCCGCAATTATTACGAAATGCAAAAGTACGAAAAATAAATCAATAAATGACAATTGCGTCGTCACCAATCCCATTATTCCTCTTCCCCCATCCTGCCGCAATGTCCCGTTCAGTCCTAACAGTCAGCCCTCACGGGGAATGCGTGAGGGCTCAGAAATCATTGTTCCTCAGGGGTTGTTCCGGCGCAAATGAATGCCCCGGACCAGCCGGCTACAGGCTGGTTGCCTTCAATATCATTCCACCACAATGCGGCGGCGTTCCACGCCGTGGCGGGTGACGGCCGCCACATAGTAGACCCCTGCCGGCCACTGCCTCACCTCCACCTCGGCTTTTGTGCCGTTTGCCGAGAGCCGTTCCACCAGTGTTCCGCGCACATCGTACACCCTCACCTCCTTCATCTCCACCCACGATGTGACCGTGAACCGTTCCCGAGCAGGATTGGGCCATACTTTCACGCTCTCCTCCGGCAAGGCCTGGGCTATTCCTTCCGTCCCGGTGTAGAACTCCACCCCCTCGCTCCATTCGCTCCACTTGTCGCACTCCGTGCAGTAGCCCCGCACATAGAGCACATACCGCGTCGAGTCCCTCAGGTTGTTCAGCAGGGTGTGCGTCTCGTTGCAGTCCTTCACATGGCCGCTCTCCGGCGGAGTCCCCAGCTGCCCGTATGACACCTGCCACCTGACGTTCTGCTGCGTGTCAGCCGTCCAGCGCACCATCACAATGCTGCCCGACTGCATCACGTTGATATTCTCCGCTTCCGGGCAAACAAACTGGGCGCAATGCAGGTACGCTCCTGTGGTGTCCAGGATCGGGAATAGGAAGATATTATGATTGGACGGACGGCCATACAGCCATTGCGATGTCGAAATATAGTATTGCCAGAGAGGTAGATACTCTTTCATAATTCCATCTGGGTTGTGCCAATAAGAAAAAATATAGCCAACTTTTGTAAACATACTGTTGCTCTGCTGTGCTTCCTTCAACATGTTCTGTGTCAGGCCTATCCCAACAAAAAAAGTGTCGTACACCTCAATCGTATCGTCAAAGTACACCTCTTGTATTGGGATTGTGAATCGTCTGATCCTGTTGAAATAACCATCTCGGTTTTCGAACTCCAACCAACGGTCCGCAGTTGTTATGTCCACCTCCTTGGAGGCGAGCAGCACGGGTGGCCTTCCATAACTATATAATGACAGAACCCGATTCTTGTATATGGTGTCCCAGTCCTGAGCCAGCTGTGCGGCCACTGCCATGCCTACCACCCGTAAGGTGTCCTGGCTGTAGCGTCCTTCGGCAGAGATTGTTATATGACCTCCATCAATATCCCACATAAAGAAAGGAGCATCAGTATTCATATTAATAGACCAGAAGTGAGCAGGATAGAAATAAGTCGGATCTGGTCCCCGCATAGTGTCTAACTGAGGCACAGGCTGTGCCGCCGCCGCCCAACCCATTGCAACCAGCATCAATGCTGCAAATACTTTTTTCATAACGAATTCCTTTCTTGTCTTATATTAGTAAATGTGGTTATCCTATGTCTTTGATTATTTTTGCAAAGATACGTTTTTTTTTTATCATCTTAATTTTTTTTTTTCAATCCGTCGTGTTTTTATTGCTCCTACCTGCTTGCCAGGCCTTTCGAAAGCAAGCGCACAGGCGGCATTGTTGAGCCGATGGCTGTTCGCGCAATTTTTGGTATATTTTGTGTTGTTGTACGGTATATTGTTTCTATGTAAGAAATAAAAAAGAGTCTAAAGAGAAAAGAAATAGAGACAAAATAGAAAAGAATGACCGACGCGGCCGGTGGCCGGCGGGGTGGGGGCTACTGGAGCTCGTCGGGGTTGCCGAGGGCCCACTCGAAGGTGGCGAAGGCCTCGGTGAGGAACTGTTTGACGCGGCCGAGGTAGGCGACCAGTTGTTTGGGCATGGGTATGGCGGTGTCGGGGTGGAGCGAGGTGGCCAGAGGGGCGCCGGTGGGCTGGAAGAAGAAGGTGGCGGAGTCGATGACGGTGCCGCCGAGTTGGCGGAGGGCCAGCCAGTGGTTGTGCCGCAGGGGTTCGTCGGCGGGGGGCTCGGGCAGACGGGTGGAGGTGTCGTCGTAGAGCTGTTGCAGGAATTGGCGCGCGTCGCGTCCGCGCACGATGAGCATCTTGTCGTAGTGTTGGAACACGGGGTCGTCAATGAGCTGTATGGGGCGGTCGAGCATGACGAAGGAGAGGAGCGTGTTGCGGTCGTGGTAGATGAAGCAGGGGTAGTTGGTGTCGGCCACGGGGCAGTCGTCGATGCGCAGCAGGTGGAGCTGGTAGGCTTGGTTGAGGGCCATGGCGAACTCGAAGTTGACGAGGGTGGTGTTGAAGAGAGCCATGGCGCTGTTGGCGAGGGAGAAGAGGGGGTCGTCGAGATAGCGTGAGGGCGGGGTCTGGCTTTTGATATTGACGGGAGTTTTGTGCATGGCTGGAGGGTGTTAAAGGGTGTTGGAGTTGAAGGCATCGGGGCGTGAGAAGTCGGGGCGGTAGCAGGCCTGGGCGTCGAGTTCCTGCACCCACCCGCGGTAGAGGCCGAGGGCGTAGAAGTGGTCCGTTACGCGGTCGTATTCGTCTTGGTTGAGGGTGCGGCCCAGCTGGTCGGGCAGGCCGGGGAGGGGAGGGAAGTATTGAGCCATGAGGGCGATGTGGAGGCCGGTGGAGAGGTCGGCGAGGGTGTCGAGCACGCCGAGGCTGTTGTCCACCTGGCCGGGCAGGACGAGGTGGCGCACGATGATGCCGCGGTAGGCCATGCCGCGCTCGTCGGTGGGGAGGGCGGAGCCTTTCTGGTTGTACATTTCGCGGAGGGCGGCGAGGGCCACCTGGGGGTAGTCGGGGGCGTGGCTGTAGCGGGCGGCCAGGGCGGGGTCGGAGTATTTGAAGTCGGGCAGGTATATATCAATGTAGGGCGCGAGGGCGCGGAGGGTGTCGACGCTGTCGTAGCCGCCGGTGTTGTAGACGGTGGTGGGGAAGAGGCCGCGGCGGTGCAGCTCGTCGACGATGGCGGGGATGGCGTGGGCGTAGTGGGTGGGGCTGACGAGGCCCACGATGTTCTCGGTTTCGGGCAGGAGCTGCTGGACACGGTCCACGATGGCGTCGACGCCCACGAAGGGTGGCGGCGCGGAGGGCGAGGGGGTGGGGCGGCTGATGTCGTGGTTTTGGCAGTAGATGCATTGCAGGTTGCAGTGGGCAAAAAAGATGTTGCAGATGCCGCGCTGGCCGCTGATGGGGGGTTCCTCGCCGTGGTGGACGCAGATGGCAGCGGCCTCGGGCTCTGCGGCGGCGTGGCAGAAACCGAGGGAGGTGCCACGGTCTGTGGCACATCGGCGGGGGCAGTTGGTGCATTTCATGATGCAAAATTACAACTTTTTTCTGCTATTTAATAAGTATATCAGAAAAAATTTGTATCTTCGCAGTCAGCATAGAATAACAATAAAAACAATAATAATATGACTATTAAAGATTTAGAGCCAAAAGAGTTGTGGGGTAATTTCTATAACCTCACTCGTTGCCCCCGTCCGTCGAAGCACGAAGAGGTGGTCCGCGAATATCTTGTGAACTGGGCAAAGGAACGCAATATTGAATGCCGAGTGGACAAAGTTGGGAACATCATCATGAGCAAACCGGCCACGCCGGGCATGGAGGATGTGTGCCCCGTGGTGCTGCAGGCCCACATGGACATGGTGCCGCAGGCCCGCGCCGGCAAGGTGCACGACTTTCTGAAGGACCCCATCGAGACCAAGATTGTGGACGGTTGGGTGTATGCATGCGACACGACGCTGGGCGCCGACGACGGCCTGGGCGTGGCCGCAGCCATGGCAGTGCTGGAGAGCAAGACCATCAAGCACGGTCCCATCGAGGCACTGATCACCACCGACGAGGAGACCGGCATGACCGGCGCTTTCGGCCTGAAACGCGGCGAGCTGAAGGGTCAGTATCTGCTGAACCTGGACAGCGAGACCGAGGGTGAGCTGTATGTGGGATGCGCCGGCGGCATCGACGCCACCATCACCATTCCTTACGCCACCGAGGCTGCGCCCAAGGATTATTGCGCCATGCGCCTCACTATCGGCGGCCTGAAGGGTGGCCACAGCGGCATGGAGATCAACACGGGCCGCGCCAACGCCAATAAACTTTTGTTCCGCCATATCCGTTGGGTGGCCGACTGCGATATCCGCCTCATCAATGTGGACGGCGGCAATATGCGCAATGCTATCCCGCGCGACGCTTCGATCGTCTTCGCCATGCCCAAGGCACACAAGGAGTGCATCACTGAGGAGCTGGAGAAGGTGGCCGGATGGGTGAAGAAAGAGCTGGGCCGTGTGGAGCCTGACTTCTTCATGAAACTGGAGCCCGTGCGTATGTATCCCAAGGTGATGACCGAGGCCGACACACAGAAGATTATCAACGCTGTGATGATTGCCCCCAACGGTGTGATCCGCATGAGCAAGGATATGGAAGGTTTGGTTGAGACATCGCTCAACCTGGCCATCATGAACACCAACGGTAAGAACTTCACCATCAAAGCGCTGTTGCGCAGCTCGGTCGACTCGGCCAAGGAGGCTTTGGCAGAGCGGCTGGTGTGTCTGGCCGAATTGGCCGGCGGCAAATGCCAGCTGTCGGGTGCTTATCCCGGATGGAAGCCCAACATGGAGAGCGGTCTGCTGAAGACCATGAAGGAGACCTACAAAAAATTGTATGGCAAGGAGCCCGCGGTGGTGGCTATCCACGCCGGACTGGAGTGCGGCTTGCTGGGTGGCAAGTATCCCGATATGGAGATGATCAGCTTCGGTCCCACGCTGAACAGTCCCCACAGCCCCGACGAGCGCGCCAATATTGAGAGCAGCAAGAAGTTCTTCGACTACTTGGTGGCAGCCCTGGCCAACATGCCCAAGGCGAAATAATTGAATTATTAACTGCCCGTGGGGGACGGCCGAGGCTGTCCCCACGGTTAAAACTATATATATGATTGCAAAAGAACTTTTAAATCCCCGCAGCATCGTGGTGTGCGGTGCGTCGAGCGACATTCATAAACCTGGCGGCAAGGCTCTGAAAAACCTGCTGGAGAGCAATTTCAAGGGCACGGTGTATGCCGTCAACCCCAAGGAGACTGAGGTGCAGGGCATCAAGTGCTACACCAAAGTGGACGACCTGCCCCAGGTGGATTGCGCCATCCTGTGCATCGCGGCCAAGTTTTGCTCGCAGACTGTGGACGTGCTGACTCAGCAGAAGGGCACGAAAGGTTTCATCATCATCAGCGCCGGCTTCTCAGAAGAGAATGCCGAGGGTGCCGCCATCGAGAAACATATCGTGGACAGCATTAATGCCGTGGGCGGCTCGCTGATTGGCCCCAACTGCACAGGCTTCCTCAACACGAACTATGCAGGATGTTTCGACACCCCCATCCCCACGCTCGATCCCCACGGTGTGGACTTTATCACAGGTAGCGGTGCTACGGCTGTGTTCATCAAAGAATACGGCATGACCAATGGCCTTACCTTCAACAGTGTGTGGGCAGTGGGCAACAGTGCCCAGCTGGGTATCGAGGATGTGCTGGAGCATCTGGACGAGACTTTCGACCCCGAGAAGTCGAGCCGCGTCATCATGCTTTATATGGAAAAGGTGGGCGACCCCCAACGTCTGCTCAAGCATAGCCGCAGCCTCATCAATAAGGGCTGCCATATCGCGGCCATCAAGAGCGGTGGCAGTGCCGCCGGAAGCCGCGCCGCCAGCAGCCACACGGGCGCACTGGCCACCAACGACGCCGCTGTCGACGCCCTGTTCCGCAAGGCGGGCATAGTCCGCTGCCAGAACCGTCAGGAGCTGACCACGGTGTGTGGCGTTTTCATGTATCCCGAAATCAAGGGCAAACGTTGTGCGGTGATTACCCACGCCGGTGGCCCCGCCGTGATGCTGACCGACGTGTTGAGCAATGGCGGCATGGAGGTGCCTTCGCTCAAGGAGCATCCCGCCAGCCCCGCCCTGCTGGAGAAACTGTTTGCTGGTTCGTCGGTGGGCAACCCCATCGATTTCCTGGCTACGGGAACGGCCGAGCAGTTGGGTTATATCATTGACGCAGTGGAGAACGACTACACCGACATTGACTTCTCGGTGGTGATTTTCGGCTCGCCCGGACTGTTCTCGAACCGCGAGGTGTATGCCCTGCTGGACGAGAAGATGAAGACTTGCAAGAAACCTATCTTCCCCGTGCTGCCCTCCATCATCAATGTGAAGGACGAAATCCAGGAGTTCATCGACCGCGGCCGAATCAACTTCCCGGAGGAGTGTGTGCTGGGCAACGCTATCTGCAAGGTGTACAACACCCCCAAACCTCAGCCCGAAAATGTTGAGCAGCCCGCCATCGATGTGGCCCGCATCCGCAAGACTGTGGACCGCTGTAAGGATGGATATATGGAGATTGCTGACTACAACGAGCTGCTGGATGCCGCCGGCATCAGCCGCAAGAAGAGCGTTGAGGTGTCGAAGGTTGAAGACGCACTTGCATTCGCCAAAGAGGTGGGATGCAGCAAGGATGTGCCGCTGGTGATGAAAGTTGTCGGACCCCTGCACAAGAGTGATGTGGGCGGTGTGACACTGGGTGTGAAAGACCTTGCCACGGTCGAGAAGGAGTTCAACCGCCTGATTGTCATTCCCGAGACCTATGCCGTGGAGATGTACCCGATGCTGGACGGTACGGATGTGTACATTGGTGCCATCCGCGACCCGAAGTTTGGCCATCAGATTTTCTTCGGCTTGGGCGGTATCTTCATCGAGGTGCTGAAGGATGTGCAGAGTGCGCTGGCTCCCATCAGCGCCGCCGAGGCCAAGGAGGCTCTCACTAAACTGCGCGGCTACAAGATTCTGCAAGGTGTGCGTGGTCAGGAGGCTGTCAACCTCGACCTCTATGCCGACCAGATAGCCCGCGTGAGTGCCTTGGTTCAGGCCGCTCCCGAGATTGCAGAGATGGACCTCAACCCCCTGCTGGGTAATCCCCGGTATGTGACGGCCGTCGATGCCCGTATCCGTTTGGAGAAATAATTCTTTTTCATATTTTAGTTTTTAGTTGTTCTTAGGGGTGCCTTCGGGTGCCCCTTGTTTTTATGTCTGTCGCATGGATGGGGTTGTTTTTTTGCCGAAAGGGACAATAATATATGTCGGGTGCCGTTATATAACTAAAATATTAGTTCAATAAACTACGAATACATTATGAAACACCCACGTATTTATTTTGTTATGATGCAGATGGTGATGGGTATGACGCTGGTTTCGTGTGGCTCGACCCGAAGTTTGGAGCAAACATTGGCATCGATACCCCACAGGGCGATGCTCGTCACAGAGGTGCATGACTTTGGTATCAACCTCGACACACTGGAGAGTATTTACCCGAGCGGCATGAATGATTTTGGCGACAGCATTCCGCAGGCTTATATGCAGGCATGGAAGGACTTTGTGGTAGGGATGGCGGGCGCGATGCGCAAGGCTGGAATGGACTGGAATGAACCCTACCGCTTGTCGGGCAGGGCCTATTTCAGCCCCGACGGCAAGGTGGCTCATTACTTCTATGCATGGACGGGCGACCGGCAGCCGTCGGACGAATGGAAAGCTCAGTTCCGCCAGGTGCTGGAAGATTATCTTTCCAACTTCCAGTTTGCTTATCCTATGGGGCGTCGCTTTGCCCAATGTGGAGGCATCCACCTTACCCCTGCGGAATAGCTGTTTCGCCAGACAATTGCCTTGCACCTGGTCGGAAGGGAGGAGGATGGGTGAGCCACGGGATAACCTCTTTTTCCCGTAAGGCTAAAATAATTCTTTTTATGTCGCAAAATATTGGTATCTTTGCAGCCAGTAAAAATCTCTCATGGAAAAGAACGGACATCCCCAACCGCACCCGATCCACTGGACTATGGCCTTGATACCGTTGGCAGTGTTGATAGCCTTGCAGGTGGTCGTTATCCGTGTGTTTGGAGCCGACGCACTCGACGGGGCAAGCCAGACGGCGCTGCTTTTGGCGGCAGGAGTGGCTGTGGCCATCGGGATGATTCTGTTCAAGGTGTCATGGAAACGGATAAACAATGCCATCGAGGATAACATCAAGGCCATAGGGCCGGCCATACTCATCCTGTTTATGATAGGAGCTGTGTCGGGCAGCTGGATGATGAGCGGCGTGGTGCCGACCATGATTTTTTATGGCATGAAGATTGTCAGCCCGCAGCTGTTTTTGTTTTTGGCCTGTCTGATTTGCGCACTGGTTTCGGTGATTACGGGCAGTTCATGGACGACGGTCGCCACCATCGGCATCGCCCTTATGGGCATAGGTACGGCCCACGGCTATGCTCCAGGCTGGACGGCGGGCGCCATCCTTTCGGGTGCCTATTTCGGCGACAAGATCTCCCCCCTGTCCGACACCACGGTGCTTGCCGCGTCGGTCGGCGAGGTGCCGTTGTTCACACACATCCGCTATATGCTTATCACCACGGTGCCATCTTTTGTCATCGCTCTGGTCATTTTTCTGGTGGTCAGCCTGAGCCATGCCACCGACGGAGGCTCGCAGTCGGCCCTCTTTGCCGATGGGCTGCAACGCGTATTCACCATCAGCCCGTGGCTGCTGGTGGTGCCTTTGATAGCGGGTGTGCTGATAGCGCTCAGGCTGCCGGCCGCCATCGTGTTGTTCTTGTCCGCCTTGGTGGCAGGTGTGGCCATGCTGCTGGTCCAGCCTGATATAGTGCAGCAAATAGGGGAGGGCAGCACTTTCCGTGGCGTAATGCTCACCTATTACAGTGGCACGTCGCTCGACACCGGCAACGACGCGCTCAGCAATCTCATTCAAGCTCGCGGCATGAGGGGGATGTTGAGCACGGTGTTCCTCATTTTTTGTGCGGCTGCTTTCGGCGGAGCCCTGGCCGGCACAGGCATGATTCAAAGCATCACGGCGGCCCTTGCCAAAGGCATCAAAGGCCGGTGGTCGTTGGTGTCGGCCACCGTGGCCACGGGCCTGTTGGCCAATATGACCACTGGCGATCAATATCTCAGCATCGTGCTTACGGGCAATATCTACAAAAAGCTCTACAAGGATAAAGGTTTCGAGGGCCGACTGCTCAGCCGCTCGACCGAGGACTCGGCCACAGTGACCTCGGTGCTGGTGCCGTGGAACACCTGCGGCATGACCCAGTCGGTAGTGCTCAAAGTCCCCACCATCGAGTACCTGCCGTACTGCTTCTTCAATCTTATCTCGCCCCTTATGTCCATCTGCATCGCCCTGCTCGGCTACAGGATTTTCAGGCGCGACCCCGAATCCTCGTCCAAAGATATATAAAAGAAAGTCAACTTATCTCACACGCTGATTATATTCAATTTCTACCAGTAGACAAATAGTTGGGAGAATTAAAAAAAATATTAATATAGAGGCCTCTGCCTATGGCAAAAACAAGCCCATTATCATCATCTACGATTACACATTTCCATTCGGCAAAAATAAATTTCGCCATGTCGCAAAAAGTGTGTATCTTTGCAATCGTATATTAAGTAAGAAACACTTGTAAGTATGAACGTCACATTCGAAGATAAAGCATTGGAGGAGTTGTTTCTGACGGGAAAGACAACGGCAAGGAAGTATTGTCGTTTACCGATGAATGTGGTGAAACGATATGTGAAGGTTGTGAACTACATCAAGGCTGCAAGCCGCATTGAAGATTTGTTCACAGTGGGTTCGTTGCATTATGAAAAGAAAAGCGGTACAATGAAAGGCGTTGAGGCAGTCTGGATCACCGCACAGTACCGACTTCTCTTTAGCAGCACTCCGAATGACG
>Ga0247611_10001856_pt1 | contig 36331 bp, 31 predicted proteins | sample 177DNAGHGhighgp2_FD_192422 | JGI IMG/M metagenome (GOLD analysis project Ga0247611, IMG submission 192422) | Sheep rumen microbial communities from Palmerston North, Manawatu-Wanganui, New Zealand - 1770 DNA GHGhigh gp2 | ecosystem: Host-associated > Mammals > Digestive system > Stomach > Rumen... | reverse complement strand
TCATGGCTCCGGTGGGGAGCTACGAGAGCCTCAGCGCTGCCATTCAGGCGGGAGCCGACGCCATTTATTTCGGTGTGGGACAGTTGAACATGCGGTCGCGCTCGGCGGCCAACTTCGACTTGGAGGATTTGTCCAAAATTTGCCAAATTTGTCGCGAGCACGGCATACGCTCCTACCTTACGGTCAACACTATCATTTACAATGAGGAGATTGAGCAGATGCATGCGCTGGTGCAGGCGGCCAAGGCGGCTGGGGTCAGCGCCATCATTGCTTCCGACATGGCCGTGATTACCTACGCCAACAGCATTGGGGTGGAGGTGCATATTTCCACGCAATGCAATATCTCTAATGTGGAGGCGGTGCGCTTCTTTGCCCAGTTTGCCGACGTGGTGGTTACCGCGCGCGAGCTGCCGCTGAAGCAGGTGGCCGAGATTACGCAGTTCATCCGCGACAACGACATCCGCGGGCCGAAAGGGGAGCTGGTGCAGGTGGAGGTGTTTGCCCACGGGGCACTCTGCATGAGCGTGAGCGGCAAGTGCTACCTCAGTTTGGATGAGTACAACTACAGCGCCAACCGCGGGGCATGCCTGCAGCTTTGCCGCCGCAAATATTTGGTCAAGGACGTGGAGTCGGATACCGAGCTGGTGGTGGACGGCAAGTATATCATGTCGCCGAAGGACCTCTGCACCATTGGCTTTCTCGACAAGGTGGTGAAGGCCGGGGTGCGGGTGCTGAAGATTGAGGGCCGCGGCCGTTCGGCCGACTACGTGAAGGTGGTGGTGGAGTGCTATCGCGAGGCGTTGGATGCCATTGCCGACGGCACCTATACACAGGAACGCATTGCCGAGTGGACCGCGAGGCTGGCCACGGTGTTCAACCGCGGCTTTTGGGATGGCTACTATCTGGGCCGCAAGATGGGCGAGTGGAGCGAATGCTACGGTTCGCAGGCTACCGAGAATAAGGTCTTCCTGGGCAAGGTGACGAATTATTACAACCGCCCGCAAGTGGCCGAGATGAAGATTGAGACTGCCGAGCACCTGCGCGTAGGCGAAGACCTGATGGTGATAGGGCAGACGACGGGCGTCTACCGTGCCACGGTGGAGGAGCTGCGGCTGGGCGACACTGCACGGCCGGTGGCCGAAGTGGGGCAAGGCGATGTGTTCAGTGTGAAGACCACCCAGCTGCTCCACAGGGGCGACAAGCTCTATCGCGTGGACCGCGTGGTGGAGGAGTATTAGCTTTCTTGTGCTGAATCGGCTGGAAAGGAGTGATATATGACAACAGAACAGGAGAGAGCATTGCAATTGGCTACGGAAGCGGGACACATTTTGTTGGAAAACGGGGCTGAAATCAGCCGCGTGGAGGAGACGATGACCCGCATTGCAGGACATTACGGCGTGGAGGACGAGAGTTTCTTCGTGCTGAGCAATGGCATCATCGCTACGGGTCAGCACTATGCCCGGGCTGAGTTTATTCCGATCAAAGGGACTCAGTTGGCGCGGGTGGTGGAGGTGAACCAGTTGAGCCGAGACGTGTGCGACGGCAATTGTTCGTTGGACCAGCTGGCCTCGCGATTGGAGGCAATACGCCACAGCGCGGCAAAGCCTTGGTGGGAATTGCTGTTGGGCATAACGGTGGGTGTGTCGGCGTTCACTCTGCTCTTTGGCGGCAGCCTGACGGATGCGTCTATTACCTTTGTCGTTGGTATGCTGTTGGGAAGTTTTATGACTTTCTTGATGCCCCATTTGTCGCGTTTTTTTGGCAATGTGGTGGGCGGCCTGTTGAGCGGCCTGCTTTGCATCGTTGCCTCACGGTTGGGCCTGGGCGAACATTTGCCTAATATGATTATAGGCACTATTATTGCCTTGGTGCCTGGGGTGCCGTTTACCAACGGCATTCGCGACATTGCCCATGAGGACTATATCGCCGGCGCCACCCGTATGCTGGACGCTTTTATGGTCTTTTTGTGTATTGCCTTGGGTGTGTGCGTGGCTTTTATCATCGACAGTCGGCTGCATCAGGGGTTGCTTCAGTTGGGCGCGCCCATGGTGGATGAGTTTGCTGCCAGGTGGGCTATACAGCTGCCTGCGGCATTGCTGGGCACTGTCGGATTCTCTGTTCTGTTTGGGGCTCCGCGCCGCTATTATGTGGGCTGCGGCCTCTGCGGCATGGCGGGGTGGGCTTTGTTCCTGCTGCTCAATGGCGACATGCGGGTGGCGCTGTTCCATTTCTCCCCTGCCGAATCGGCTCTGTTTGCCGCTATGCTGGTGGCAGTATTGTCGCAGTTGATGGCACAGAGGTGGCACTGCCCCACGACAATATACCTTATTTGCGGCATCATCCCATTGGTGCCGGGCGGAGCTATCTTTTGGACAGCCTATTATATGGTGGCCAGCCGGTTGGGCATGGCTGCCGCCACGGGTTTTGTGGCCATTAAGGTGACCATTGCCATTGCGGTGGGCATCATTTTGGCGGGAGGCATAGTGAGAATTGTTAATTCTTTAAGGAAACGAGTTTAAGCATAGACGTTAAATGGCAAAGGCTAGGACATATTATTTTTGCCGCGAGTGTGGCTACCAGAGCAGTAGCTGGTTGGGCAAATGTCCCGCTTGTGGCAAGTGGAATACTTTTGACGAGGAGGTGGTGCAGAAAGAGACTGCAGGAGGCAAGCAGAAGGCTAAGGGCAGCACGAGTGCCCCAAAACTTATTCAGCAGGTGACCTACAGCGAAACGCTGCGTATGCCTACCCACTGCGCAGAGTTCGACCGGGTACTGGGCGGCGGCATCGTGCCAGGGTCGTTGCTGTTGATTGGCGGAGAGCCGGGCATTGGCAAGAGCACATTGCTGTTGCAGACGGCGCTGGCTATTAGGGGCCGCAAGATTCTCTACGTGAGCGGCGAGGAGAGTGAGGAGCAGATAAAGATGAGGGCTGACCGTGTGGGAACTGCACCGGTGAGCGACCTTGCTGACGGAGCGGGTTGCTACGTGGTGAGTGAGACTTCGATGGAACGCATTTTTGAACATATAGAGGCCGTGCAGCCTGAATTGGTGATTGTCGACTCCATTCAAACGGTGAATACAGAAGCCATTGAGTCGGGCAGCGGCAGCATTTCGCAGATAAGGGAGTGTACCACGCAGTTCCAGCGCTATGCCAAGGAAAGTGGGGTGCCGGTGCTGCTGGTGGGCCATATCACCAAGGACGGTACGCTGGCCGGCCCCAAGGTGATGGAGCACATTGTGGATGCAGTGCTGCAGTTCGAGGGCGACCGCAATTACGGTTTCCGCATCCTGCGGGCGTTGAAGAACCGCTTCGGTTCTACGGCTGAGATTGGCATTTTCGAGATGCGTGGCAGCGGCCTCTGCGAGGTGTCCAACCCATCGGAATTGCTTTTGGCACACCGCGATGAGGAGTTGAGCGGAGCCGCCGTGGCTGCCACGTTGGAGGGGGTGCGCCCGATGTTTATAGAGGTGCAGTCGCTGGTGAGCAGTGCCGTTTACGGTACCCCGCAACGCAATGCCAACGGGTTTGATATGAGGCGCATGAGTATGCTGTTGGCCGTACTGGAAAAACGATGTGGATTTAAATTGGGTGCAAAAGATGTCTTCCTGAATATGGCGGGCGGAATGCGCGTGAACGACCCGGCCATGGATTTGGCTGTGGCTTGCAGTATTCTCTCCAGTAATGTCGATATGCCTATTTCGCCCCGCTTTTGCTTTGCTGCCGAACTGGGTCTCAGCGGCGAGGTGCGCCCCGTGAGCCGGGTGGAGCAGCGCATCAGCGAGGCCGCACGCTTGGGGTTTGAAAAGATTTTTGTTTCTAAATATGATGCCAAATCGGTTGACCGTTCACGTTATCACATTCAGATTGTGCCAGTGAGCGTTATTGAAGAGGCTTTTAGAGAATTATTTGCATGACTATGAAACACCATACTTATTTTACCGAAGGCACTTGTAGTGCTGTGATTGAGTTTGATATTGCTGACGATAACACACTCCACAATGTTCATTTTGTGGGCGGTTGCAACGGCAACCTACAGGGTATTGGAAAACTTGTGGAGGGAATGGATGCACATGCCGTGGTTGACCGCTTAGAAGGCATCCACTGTGGATTTAAAGATACTTCTTGCCCCGACCAGCTCACACGTGCTATTAGAGAAGTGATAGGATAAGGGTCAGGGTCAGATGCTGCTGAGTGTCAATTGGCCAGGTTTTACCACCCATTAATATTATTCCATACATGCCACTCACTCCCGATCAGCGGCGACGATGCATGCAAGCCAATCGTAGTACCGGCACCAAGCCCGAAAGGATGCTGGCGCGAGAGTTGTGGCACAGGGGCTATCGTTACCGTAAGAATGTCAGAGGCATCCCCGGAACACCCGACATTTGTTTTAAAAATAGGAAGGTGGCGATTTTTGTGGACGGCGATTTCTGGCATGGACGCGATTGGCTGCATACGCGGCAGCGGATTAAGAGCAATCGGGAATTCTGGTATGCCAAGATTGAGCGCAATATGGCCCGCGACCTTCGAACCAACCAGCGGCTGCAAGCCCGTGGCTGGAAGGTGTTGCGCTTTTGGGAAAGCGATGTGGTGAAACACTTGTCAGATTGTGCAGACAGGGTGGAGGAGGTGCTCCGTGAGGAACAGATAAGGCATTTGCACCGTGTTTATCAGTATGATACTCAATACGACACTCTCGACATTGCTGCCGAAGAGGAGTTGGAGGGTTTTTAAATGCAGGGTTCTGAATGGCGTTGCAATTCTGAATTTAAGATATTCGGTTATGGCTTGGCTTTCTTTTAACGATTCAGAAAAACTACCACCCTTTCGCCCTGTACCTCGAAACTATCGCCAAGAGCCTCGTTCAGTGTGGCTTCCCATAACCAGGGGAAGCAACGATTTTCTATGGGGTACATTAGCCCAATGACACTTACTGGTTTATCGGGTTTGAGAGAGAAAAGACTGACCTGCTGGCCTTTGTGTGAATGAAACTGACGCAGTCCGTTCACTGGATAAAAAGTGCCGTAGTCGCTATGCATGGCAAAGTCCAGTTCCGGGTACATCTCGGCATAGTAAGCTAATAGGGAAATATTGCCAAGGGTGTGGTCTTCGCGTTTGCCTGTGGCTCCGAGAATGTCCACATGTGGTTTTCCCCCTTTTAGGTGGCGGGTCTTCTCGTCCACATAGCGCACTGCCTTGGTCAGGTCGTTATATTCCTGTTCGGCAACGTGTTGGTGGTCGAGATTAAGCCCTTCGTGCTGGGCTTCCCTCAGTAGTGAGGGTGATAAGGAGTCGCCGTCACCCACTACTGAGACTTGTTGACTTGGGCGTGGCATCTGCTGATGCAGCCATTGGAGATATTTTCCCAATGCCCCATCGCAGCACACCACCCAGTCAGCTGCATTCAGCAGTTTCAGGACAGGAGGCAGAGTGGGGAAAGCCCCGTTGGCTATAATTATGATATTCATTTATGTATAAATAATTTCCAATCGGTTTTGTGGTCGCAAAAGTACAAAAAAAATGCCGATTTCAAAAAAATATTGTACCTTTGCACAATCAAAAGTGACTTCACTCGTTATTAAAAAAACTACAACGAAAGAAAAAAATGAAAAAAATCGCTTTAGTTCTCGTTGCTTTCGTCATGGCGCAGTGTGCTATGGCTCAGCAGTTTTCTCTCCCGATTCTTCCCGAAAAGATGTGGCCTTCAGAGTATGCCAATTACGAGGCCGACGTGCTCAATTGCTGTGACTATCTGCTAGGCACCGACCCCAGTTTCAATGGGCCTAAACACGACGAATGCGCCTCTTTCCTCATCCGTTGGGTTTCCGGCAGTCCTAAGATGTCGGTTGTGATTAGCGAAAAACTGGTTGATTCCAAAAAGCCCGACCTGCTTATAGCTTATATTGCCGGCTGGACCCGCCATGCCCTCAAAAATCCCGACGACGCCGGGTTGCTCTGCGCAAATGTGGCGGTGGAGGATATGCTCAATTTCTATTTCGCCCATAGGGACGTGATTGGCAAGTCCAAACTCACGAACAAGCTGCTCAAGATGCAGCAAAGGGGTCAGTTGGCCTCTTATATCACTAAGTCGCTGGTCCAGTAGTCGTAGATGCTGCGCTCTCTAGCTGCCATATTCCTTAGTGCTATCCTCTTCTCTGCCTGTGCAGAGAGTGATATTCCGTTTCCCTACCAACCCAATCTGCCTACCGATTTTAACCTCAATCAAGAGTCGGGTGAGGTGGGAATGATGCTTGGCTCCGTGGCTGCTTTCTCATACGAGCTTTTCAGCGACCAGGACGACGGACTCCTGCTTCAGCGGCTGGGTTGTTTCGACACATTGGGACATATAGGCGACTATTACTATCGTGACCGAAGCAATACCATGCGATATCATTTTGAATACGATTCCATTGGCCGACGAACCGAGGAGTTCTGCTACATAGACTCTGCTGGTAAGTCATACGATAGTCTGACACTCCCCTTTACCCACACTACCTATAAATATAGTCGCCAGGGCCGCCGTTGCAAGGCCCAAATTGAAGGGCCAGATGGCCGCAAAGATACCTTCCGCCTCTATTTCAATCGCCAAGGCCAGCTGACAAAATTTATCTTTCCCGATGGTTCGCGTTTCAGCTATGAGTACGATGCCAACGGCCGCTTGGCCAAGCGGATTAATCCCGATGCTTCGGTGGAGGAGTACGCAGTTCAGAAACGTCCCCTGCCACTAACCCTCGACAGTTTAGGGCGAGTGCTGGAGGAAAAGGTGTCTGATACCGATGGCCTTGTCATGGCCTATTATGTTTATGACGACCACGGCAATTGGGTGCGCCGAACCACTACAGGTGAGCGCTTACCCTCCAAACTTGAAGTTAGGACTTTTGCATATTATAATTAACAGAATATGAAACAGAAACTGATTTTGCTTTCCATTTGTTTTGCCATGCTGGGCGTGGCTTGCAACAACTCCAAAGAGGAGGTTACTTCTTTCGATTTCAACAACACTTGCTGGTTCGACGGCTATGAGTTTTTCGTCGGCAGCAACGACACCACCGCAGCCGGTGTGTTTAATTTTGCCGGAGGCACCCTCCACGAGGGTGGTTCTACCTTTTCCCTGCATCAGGTGGCAGTCGACACCTTCGTCATTCAACCCATTGCTGGCGAGAACTGGGTTGCGGTAGGGGTGGAAGGCGACACCGTGGTGCGTGAGCCTTTCGGCAATCTCTCCATGCTGGTCTGCCACCGTCCCAACGACCCCGAGTGTGACACCCTTTGGCAGTACGACCCAGGCAATCTGTCCCCGATGCAGGCCTACGAACAGTTGCTCCTTCAGAAACGTATCAACTCTATTACCGGCACCTATTACGATGCCAAGAAGAAACTGACCTATCAGTTCTTCGACACCTTCTTGGTTCGCACCAACGACAAAGGCGTGGCCGACACACAGTCTTTCCATTTCTTCTACTCTTTCGACATGCCCAGCCATATCCTGCAACTCTCCAACGCCGACCAGTTCTGGTATGAGCTCACCCCCAAGGGCATGGACCTCTACGACATCAAGTACTGGAAACAGGAGGAAGATTTCTCCCGCGAATCCCTCATCGCCCAACTTGAGCGACAGCAATAATTTGCCTTCTCGATACTATCTATATCAAGACAGCCACTGCCCGCAGCAGTGGTTTTTCTATTATAGGAGTTTCCCTAGCAGCCAATATCGGCATATTGTGGGTCAGAACTATCAGTTCGATGGTTAATTCTATTGGGCAGTCTGTCTCTGAGCCATGGTTAGTTAGCAGGATTGGTTTCGACCAGCTCGGCAGCTATCATTTCGGCCTGTCTCAGCACCGTTTCGGTGGCCAACTGCTCCATGTCAGGCGGATAGCCATACTTGCGCAGCAGCCGCTTGACGGCCACCTTCATCTTGGCCCGCACGGTGGTTTTGATGGTCCAGTCGATGGTGGAGTTCTTGCGGATGGTCTCGGTGAGCACTACTGCCAGTTCGCGCAGTTTGTCTTTGCCCATTAGTTCGATGGCGCTCTCGTTGTCGGCTACGGCAGTATAGAATGCATATTCGTAGGGCTCCAGACCCATTTCCTGCGCTGCATTGTCACTCTCCACAATGTGCTTACTCAACTTGATAAGTTCGTCAATGACCTCGGCGGCCGAGATAATCTTGTTGTGGTAGCGCGTGATGGAGCCGTCGAGCATCTCCATCAGCGTGCGTCCTTCTACAAGGTTGGTCTTCATTCGGCTCTGTATCTCGTCGTTGAGCAGTTTGCGCAGCACCTCAAGAGCAATGTTTTTGTGCTCCATATCTTTCAGACCAAGAAGGAACTCCTCGGAGAGGATGGAGATATCGGGTTTCTTGATGCCGGCGGCATCAAAGAGGTCTATCACCTGGTCCGACACTAAGGCTTGGTCTATCACCTGGCGGATGGTGGTCTCTATCTCCTCGTTGGTGTGGCCGTCGGGCTTAGCGTCGAACTTGCACAGGCGCGCTTTGACAGCCTGGAAGAAGGCTACTTCATCTTTCACATCCATCGCTGCCTCATTTGGCACCGCAAGGGCAAAGGCTTTGCCCAGTGCTGTCACTTCGTTGACGAAGCGTTTCTTGCCGTCTTCCACTCCCAGCACATAGTCTTCGGTCTTGAGTATCCACGACAATTTACCCGACGTATCGGCCACGAAGTATTGCTTGTAGTCGAGTCCGTGTAGCATCTGCTGCACCACCTCTAGCTTCTCTTGCATCAGTGCCACGGCCTGTTCCTGCTGCTGGGTGGGGTTGCCCTTTCCGCCAGAGTCGGAGTAGAACGACAGCGCTTCGCGCAGGTCGGAGGCAATGCCTAGGTAGTCCACCACCAGGCCGCCGGGTTTGTCCTTGTAGACGCGGTTCACACGGGCAATGGCCTGCATCAGGTTGTGCCCTTGCATCGGCTTGTCGATATAGAGGGTGTGCAGACAAGGCACGTCGAAGCCGGTGAGCCACATGTCGCGCACGATGACCAACTTCAGTTCGTCGTTGGGGTCTTTCATGCGGTCGGCCAGCATGCGGCGTTCACTCTTGGTGGTGTGGTGCTTGGCTATGGCCGGTCCGTCGGAGGCCGCGGAGGTCATCACCATTTTCAAGACACCCTTGCGCAGGTCGTCGTTGTGCCATTCGGGGCGTAGCTTCACTATTTCGTCGTATAACTCTACAGCGATGCGGCGGCTCATGGCCACCACCATCGCCTTGCCTTCAAACACCTGCTGGCGTGCTTCGAAATGTTCTACTATATCTCGCGCTATGTTCTTCACCCTGTTGGGACTGCCGATGAGGGCTTCCAGCTGTGTCCATTTGGCTTTGGCTTTCTGCACCTCGTCCATCTCTTTCACATCGAGTTCTTTGTCCAGCTCCTCTACCAGCTTGCGCCCCTCGGTGCTCAGCTCCACTTTGGCCAGACGGCTCTCATAGTAGATGCGCACCGTAGCCCCATCCTCTACAGCTTGCGCTATGTCGTATACGTCGATATAGTTGCCGAAAACAGCAGGGGTATTCTTGTCGCTCAGCTCAATGGGTGTGCCGGTAAAACCGATATAAGTGGCGTTGGGCAGCGCGTCGCGCAGGTACTTGGCGAAGCCATATTTGATTTCCGAGCCCACCACTTCGTCGGCCTCGTTGCGCACCTCGCGGGTTTTGGCGCCGAAGCCGTACTGTGTGCGGTGCGCTTCGTCGGCTATCACTACCACGTTGCTGCGGTCGGTCAGCAGGTCGTAGCGGTTGCCCTCCTCGGGCTGGAATTTCTGTATGGTGGTGAAGACCACACCTCCCGACTGCACCTGCAGCAGGTGTTTCAAGTGGTCGCGGCTGTCGGCCTGCACGGGTGTCTGTCTTAATAGTTGCTTGGAGGCTACAAAGGTTTCGAAGAGCTGGTCGTCGAGGTCGTTACGGTCAGTGATGACAACCACCGTAGGATTGTTCAGCCGCTGCACTATCTTGCCTGTATAGAACACCATCGACAGCGATTTGCCGCTGCCCTGCGTGTGCCACACCACACCGGCGCGATGGTCGCCGGTCTGTTGCTCCTTGACGGTCTTGAATCCGAAATTCTCAGGCGATTCAGCAGCCTTGGGCATAGTGCTGTTGATGCCAGTGGCGCGGAGGGTGGACTCCACAGCTTTGTTGACGGCATAGTACTGATGATAGGCGGCCACCTTCTTCACCGTGGTGATGGTCAGCTGGCCTGTGTCTTTGTCCTCGTGCTTGTCCTTCTCGAAGACGGTGAACGAGCGCACAAGGTCGAGCAGGGTCTCTTTGTTCAGCATTCCACGCAACAGCACCTCCAGCTCGCCCACTAAATGCGAGGCCACGGTCTCGCCGTCTTCGCTCTTCCAGGCCGAATAGCGGCTCACCCCCGCCGACAGCGAGCCCGCACGGGCTTCCAGGCCATCTGAGATGACGATCAGCTCGTTGTAGACAAACAGCGACGGTATCTGCGCTTTGTAGGTCTCTATCTGATTGTAGGCGGCAGTGATGGTGGCCTCCTCGTCGGTGGCATTCTTCAACTCCATCACCACCAATGGCAGACCGTTGACGAACAGCACCACGTCGGGCCGCAGATTGTGTCCGTTCTCCACGACGGTGAACTGGTTGACCACCACGAAGTCATTGTTCCACGGGTCGTCGAAGTCCACCAGCCACACTTTCTTGCCTCGTTCCTCGCCCTGTTCATAGACCGACACCGTCACGCCCTGCGTCAGCAGCTCGTGGAAACGCTCGTTGTCGGCCAACAGGTCGGTGGAACCGATACGCAGCACCGTCTTGACGGCCTCGTCCAGCACGCTGGCAGGCAACGACGGATTGAGCCGCCGCACCGCAGCCTCTAACCGCTCACGCAGCACCACTTCGCCCAGCGACGACCGCAACGGTGTCTTACCATCCGGCGCGATATCAGGCCCGTAGAGGTACTCATAACCCCTTCCCTGCAGTATCTCGATGGTCATCTGCTCTATGTCCGATTCCGTCAGCTTGGTCATAACATTATATGTTTAGTTTGTTGCCAATATATATCTCTATTATCCTTACGGCCATAATCCGTCTATTTTTGTAGGCTTCCCTTCTTCGATCCTTCTATGTGGCTTCGGTGATGGTTCGATAAAAACGAAATCAATATTCAAATATTTTAATCTCTTTAGGCGACGGAGTAGATTCTAATTGATCTAGGATCTCATGGTTAATAATTGTTACTTTTTCGAATACCTTTTTACAATCGCCTTTTAACCAACTAATATTCCATGGAACTTGTATCATACCATTTAGAATACCACATAATTTTTCACTGAAATCAATTCTATATTTTTCTTTAATAGTGATTCTCTGAAGCCAGACTTGCAGAAAACCAACATTCGGAACCTTATCCAATTTGTTATAGATTGTTTCCATTAAGTCCTTCCTTTTATCTTCTTTGGAAATAAAGCCCATTAATTTTGCCAGTATTGAACAGGTTATGGGATAAACTCGTGGGTTTTTACTCATAATATCCACAACAATACTAATCAATACTTTTATATCATTTGCCCTAATCTTCTTTTTCGTGTAAATACGATCATAGAACTCATCTAATGCCCGTGATAAACTTCCTGAATTGGGAAACTTTTCAGAAAGAGAGTGTATTAATAGCAAATGTTTTTGTAGTGAATCCTCTAATTGTTTTGATTCATTCCAGAAGCGCTTATCTGGCTTTATTGCATCTCTCACAACATCCTTAGTCAAAAATGTCTTTTGAGAGTTCATCTTAAAATTAAGGTCCTGAAGTACTTCAGATAAAAGTTTGGCAATTACAACTGCTTTTTCTTGTATTACGGTAAATATTCTATAATCGTCCCTATATCGTAGAATTTTATAGTTATCAATTTTATCATTTGGATGTTTATCATTATATTCACTGATCTTTTGTGTTAACTGCATATCTGCATATCCCAAAACCATTTCTGCTATAAAATCAAAGATTACACTCCCTTGTGGTATCCCATTGGTTTGCCCATAAGACATTGTCTGTATCAGAGAATCTATTGCATTACCTATGTTATCTTCGTTTTTATGTTCTTTGGAATAATCTTTGCCAAATAAAGCCCATGGAATAGAATGAGTATAAATAGAACCATAACAATCAACAATATCCGTATTCAAAAAACAACTATATTCTAAAGAATATTGAATCGATTTTTGTTCAATCTCCTCCCACCAGTTTAGTATCGTCTTTTGTGTAAGAAGGTTTCTACTATCGGTTTTTCTATATAGCGGTATACTACAACAAACAATATTTTTGTTGGATTGGAACTCTTTGAAACGACTTAATATTTTCGTCCAAGCATCCTCAGTCGTAATTATATCAACCAAACATATATACATAGCAGGATTGACCAGTTGCAAAGGCCTCCACGAATACGAACCATCCTTGTTTGAATACAATAAATAATTCACGTCTTCGATTGTCTTAGGAGAATTTGATTGGATGTCTTTCACTCTCCTATGACTAATCGTATTATCTAACTTGTCTAATAGCGGTTGGAAATCAAAATATTTAGGGAAATTAATATTACAATAGTTACATTGTTTCAAGAAAAAACTCCTTGCTTCCGATGCTGATATTTTTAATATTGTTTTTTTCATGATTAACACTTATTTCTCAATGTACTTATAATCTATAACTTCATTTCGCCGCTCATCAGGTAAGGCTGCAGGGTGTCTCGTTGTGTAGTAAGTGTTTGCATTTGCTGTTGGTTGGATTTGATTTTCTCAAACAATGGTTTGACTTTGGTATTGTATTGTTCGAGCGTGAAATCATCAACTATCGGACATCCGTTTTCAAAAATCACCTTGGGATCTATTCTTTGGTGGCTTCCACTTGTACCACTCACACCCGAGGCTATTTCATCGTAGTTTTCTTTGTAAGTCAACCATTCATATAAGAAAAACAACCATTGGTTATTTTGAGGTTTGACTATTTGAAATTCTGTTGAACAAATTGTATTCGGCTGTACATCATCTAGTATTAACCAAACACGTTTGTCCTTGTGTGGATTTAGTTTTGAAAACAATATGCAGTTCTGTGGAATTACATACTTATTACTCTGAATACTCTGTCCTTGTTCCTCTATGGGACGCTTCCCATTGTCATAAGCAGGAATACTATAGTGCAAAAAAATCTCGTCAAAATGTTTCTGTGGATTGATAGATTCTTTGCAATGAATTGCAATATCAGATACTTTGCCTTCTTTCCATTCGGGGTTGGGGTTTTCGATGAAATAGTGGCGGAAGAGGGTTTCGGCGAGGGCTTCGAGGGTCGCATTCTCCCGATGCAGCAAATCTATCTTATCATCCAACGAACTCAACACTCCAGCTATCCGTTTCTGTTCGTCAAATGGTGGAAGAACAATAGGCATTGAGGCAAATGTCTGAGCATTGATATTACCCCTAGTAGCCCCATTGTCTACTGCACGAATCCAGTCATAATAATCTTGTGAGTGTGTGAATGCTTTAAGAATATATGGACAAACTTTTTCTGGATCCAAACGAAACCTAATCAAGAATCCTGCATAAACAAGTTCCCCATCCTTACCATCATAGAAATAAGACCTTCCAACACTCGCCCCCGTTCTTGCAAATACAATATCATTAGGCCTTAATAAAAAATCCTTCGCCTTTGCATCACTCACTGACTTCAACCCACACTTATTCAATGTACCATCATCATTAATATCTGTTATCCTCAAATAGGTGTACTTGCTGCTATCATATTCAACAGCAGGCGCAGCAATTCCATAATGCCCCTTACCATCAATGGTCAATTCTCCCAACTTATATTCTTTCCATTCGCTCATATTACAATCTGCTTCTTAATTCATCAATTTCATAGTTCAAGGCATCGATTTGTTGCCGTCCAATACCACTACCACTAAGCATAAACATCATCTTCGTTTTTTCAAGTTGTTTTTCCTTGCTTTCTATCTGTGCCATGATATCTTTCCTCCTCCGCTTCTCTTCATTCCTGCTTTTCAACAGGTCGCTCTTCTTCATATACACATACATTTTAAATGTGAAGAAGAACGTCACCACCATCACCACCAACGATGCACTCGCCACTATCAGATTTGCAGTTTCCGTACTCATATCGTTGTCTATTCTTTATTTTCAGTTATTAAGTAATCCTTAATAACTGGTTTCTTCAGTTGTAAAGTAATCCTTTACAACTGATTTTTTACTACAACTCATTCCTTTTCATCATTTTCATTATTGGGCAATGTGCTATTATTACCAGAGTCGTTTTTCTCATATATAACAATTCCTCTTCTGTTGATATGGTCAATCAGGTCAGGATTCTTGATGGTATGAAAAATTGAGATGTCAAACATATATGGTAAAAACAGATCGTCGATGTCAAGAACTATCCTATTCAGGTCCGAATGGGTCAATTCTCTGCCAACCAACGTTATGTCCACATCTGAAAACGGTTTGTAATTCCCCTTAGCACGTGAACCATATAGTATCACACGCTCAATGTGTTCGTTCTTCGAAAAAAGCGAAGTCAAACTCGCCAATTCTGTATCTTTTAATCCGTAGGGCATTATTCGAAAAGTTTTGGTTCAAGTCCCGACAGGGGAAGCATTTTCTTTTCAAAAGCATAAAATAGTGGATAATAAACATCTATAATGTTTCTAACAATACGTTGCGCTGTCTCGTCATCGTAGTTATGGGAAGTCAAGTTACGGTCGGAAATAGTATCCATCCACCTGTCATCACTAATTAGATTTGAATGCAATGCAATGCGGATAGCATCACGAGATCCAATAATATCAGTCAAACCTTGGTACTCTTCATAGTCTTTCATCACTTTCCAAGCCAACTCCTGAGTGTATTCATACCGCTGTATCAGCCCTTCCGCCATCAGTTCATCTTGGTCGGTAGTGTTTCCCTCTCGTGCGGAAATAATGTCAACTGCTTTTTTCAATTGGTACAAAGCTTTGCGATAATTGCTAAATCTTTGTATCCAGCGAATGTCTTTATTATCCATATTTTATATTATTAATCAATTTTTATCTTACTCAGATTCTCCAGTATCACTTTGTTCAGGCGTTCTTCTTCTTTCAGTTGCTCCTCGAACTCGGCGCGGAGGGCGGTGAAGCGCTCGGCGAAGTTGAAGTCATCCTCCTCTTCGGGCAGACCAACATAGCGGCCTGGGGTGAGGACATAGTCCAGTTCCGCCACACGGCTGACGGGTACCGAGGCACAGAAGCCCGGCACATCGGCATAATCCTTGGACTCGTCACGCCAGCGGTGGTAGGTGTCGGCAATGGTGCTGATGTCGTCCTCGGTCAACTCACGCGTGCGGCGGTTGATGAGATGTCCCATATTGCGGGCATCTATGAAAAGGATCTCCCCAGCCCTCTTGGTGCGGTTGCGACTGATGAACCACAGGCAGGCAGGAATCTGAGTGTTGAGGAACAGCTTGGCCGGAAGATTGACGATGCAGGCGATAAGACCTTTGTCAATCAACGCACGGCGAATATCACCCTCGCCACCAGTTTTGGAAGTCAGCGATCCTTTGGCCAGCACGAAGCCAGCCTGTCCCCTGGGTGCCAAGTGATAGATGAAGTGTTGTATCCAAGCAAAGTTGGCATTGCCCGTAGGCGGCACACCATACTGCCAGCGGGCATCGCCGCGCAACTGGTCACCGCTCCAGTCGCTGTCGTTGAATGGCGGGTTGGCTATAACGTAGTCGGCCTTCACGTCCTTGTGGGCATCGTTGAGGAAGGACCCTTCGGTGTTCCACTTCACCTGCGAGGCATCGATGCCGCGGATGGCAAGGTTCATTTTGCACAGGCGCCATGTAGTCTGGTTGCTCTCCTGTCCATAGATGGAGATATCCTCCACACGTCCCTGATGCTGGCGCACAAACTTGTCGCTCTGCACAAACATACCGCCCGAGCCGCAGCAGGGGTCCAGCACACGGCCTTGATAAGGCTCCAGCATCGTCACCAGCAGTTCAACAACGCTGCGCGGCGTATAGAACTGTCCACCCTTCTTGCCTTCGGCCAGGGCGAACTCGCCAAGGAAATATTCGAACACGTGCCCCAATAGATCGGCACTCTTCGTGCTGGTGTTCTCCAATGTGCTGTTGCCAATAAGGTCTATCAGTTCGCCCAACGACGTAGGGTCAAGGTTAGGACGGGAAAAAACCTTGGGCAACACACCCTTCAGCGATCGGTTCTCGCGCTCGATGGCATCCATCGCCTCGTCAATCAATTTGCCTATCTGCGGGTTCTTGGCATTGTTCACCAAATAAGACCATCGGGCACTCTCTGGCACATAGAACACATTCTCGGCCAGGTATTCCTCGCGGTCCTCGGGGTCGGCACCATCGGACTGTTGCTTCACCAGTTCGGCGTATAAACGTTCGAAAGACACTGATATATAGCGCAGGAATATCAAACCCAGCACCACATGCTTATACTCTGCCGCATCGATATTCTTGCGCAGTTTGTCCGCCGCCTTCCACAGACGCTTCTCCAACGGTTCTTCTATAATTTCTTTCTTTTTTGCCATCTTTTCTTGCTCAATATTTTCGAAATGCAAAGATACGAAAAAATACAGACATAAAAAAAGATAATTATCAACAAATGAAACGGTACAGTAACGACCTGTAGGTATTAAACAGATATTGCTAGGCCCCCCCTAGGACATTGTTGTGTTGTCCCTCAATCGCAACCAAAAGGGCTGCAACAACATGGGAGAGACAATTAATCTGTTGCAGCCTTACAGGCTGCTGGAAATGGGATGGGCGTTCGTCCCCCACCGCGGTGCGGTGGGCTATATTTGTTAGAGCCTTTCAGGCTCACTCTGTCGCAACCATTTTTTTTGACATGGCTATTTGTGGCCGATGGGGTGGGGGAGGGTCTCGCAGCTTTCCGTCGGGAGGAGGCCTGCCGGGGGCGTTTACGGCAGACGGGTGACGATTTCTTTGTAGCCAATGGAGCGGAGGAATTCCTCGGCGCCTTCGGTTTTGAGGAGGTCTTCGGGAGCGTGGGCATCGGTGCTGACAATGACGGGAATGCCCAGTCCGTTCATGTGGCGGATGGTAGAGCGGCCGGGGTAGTAGTCGTCGTGGCGACCCTTATAAATGCCGCGTGTGTTAATCTCACAGATGCATCCGGTCTCGCGTATCAGCTCCACCGTCTCGTACATCAGATCGCGGAACCAAGGTTCGTCATAGTGAAAATACCGGTCGCGATTGTGCATCACCACCTTGTCGAAATGCCCCACGATGGTGGGTCGTTGGCTCTCAATCATCTCGTTATTCTGATAGAAAAAAGCCTTTACGGCGCGCCGTATGTCACCTCCAAAATGGCGTTGTAGCCCGTCATCGTAGACCTCATAGTGAGGACCGTCAATCATCCAAAGGTGCTGTGCCGCCTCGGCGGGATGGGCGCGCAACTCTCCAATGCTGTCGGGGTTGGGAATCAGGTGAATGCTGCCGATAGTATAGTCCAGCCCCCCAGTCTCAATCAGCGGAGTGAAATCTTCTAAGAGCCCAGGCACATAGTCAATCTCCAGTCCTAATCGGATGTCAATCCGTCCGGCAAATTCCTGCTGAAGTGCGCGGACGGTGTCGCAGTACTCCACGTATTTCTCGCCCTTAATAGAAAAAGTGTTCTCATAGGGTAGGGGGGCGTGTCCCGAAAAACCCAGGTGGGTCATGCCGTGCGCAACGGCGAATTCTACCATCTCGCGAGGCGTTGCCTTGCCGTCGCAAAATGAGGAATGGGTGTGATAGTTAGAAAGCATAAACAACGCTTAAAGAAAGTCTTAGGTTGCCGACAGGCAGTTTGTAGCCCGCGTATGTGTATTCTGCCTCACCGACGAGGGACAGTCCTTTTTGGGTGGTGTAAGTAAGGCGGGGCTGAATGCGCCAGAGATAGGCCAGGTCATATCCACGGCCAAAAACGGTAGCAGACCCATAGCCCTCAGGAACAGGCGCCTCGTCAGTATGCTTTGCATAGCCGAGGAAGAGTCCTGGCCGCCAGTGACCCTGGGCGCGTTCTATATCTAACCAAACGGTGTTGAAATGCCAGTCGCGGAACTCTGCAGGACTGCCTTCGGGGTCGGTGTACATCATGTACCCACCTAACGAGCATCCTTCGTACAGGCTATTGTTCAGGAGGGTCTGAAACTTGAAAGTGAACTGGTTCCATCGGTAGCGGCCGAAAAGGGAGTAACTGAGTGACTGGTGCAGATGTTGCGGTGAGGCGGTGCCCACGGTGTTCACAATGGGCTGAATCGACTTGAGGTTGGAGGCCCCACCGAGCAGGAGGTTCCCCTGCCGAAAGCGCAACTGGGCATTCAACTCGGGCAGAAGGCTGTGGCGGGCAAAGAGGGTGCTACTCTGAACGGTGCCGTTCAGGAGCCCTTGGCTTGTATTGTCCAACTGCCATTGGGCAGCCGCCATCAGTTCCCAATTGTGGCTGGGAAAATAACTGTAACGCACCTGCGGCTGCCGTGCATAGGGGTGGAAGGGCGCACCCATGTTGAGGGGATTGGTCATGGGCATAATCTCGTGAATGACCATGGCGTACCAGTATTGTCCCGCCAGGAGCTGGTGCCTGTCCCATTCCAATGCAACGTAGGCATGTCGCAAACGTAGGTTATTGATAGTAGCGTTGGTGGCGCCGGTGAAGTCGCCTTCAATAAAGGCGCGGCTTTTTGCCCCCCATATTTCAGGACCGTGTACGGTGAGATTGAGCCGTGCAGTAATGGCCAGCATATTGGCCTGCCACCCGTCGTTAATGTCGTTGCCGAGGCTGTCGCGCAGAACGGGCTTGGGATAGAAAAGCATCATGTCCTCGCGCCCGCCCACCACGCTGCGGCTGTCGGCATAATAGTGTGGGTTGACAAAACCATGCCACTGGAAGGAAAACCCCTCCTGTGCCTGGAGCATTCCAAATACCCCGAGTACGCCTAAAAGAACTAGAAATTTCCTCATTTCTTGCTACCTCCTGCCAAGGCTAAGATGAGACCTAAAGCCACGCCCAGCAGAGCGGCAAAGAGCACCTGGAAGGTCGGAGGCAGGATAAAGGTGATGGTGTGGGCCGGGAACCAGAAAAGGGGTATTGTCTTCTTGAAGACCACGTTCCACTGCACGTCCCAGTTTATCTTCTCGCGGAAGATTTCGCGCATTTTCATCGGACGCAGCAGGCCGCGCACGGTGCCGCCGTTCTCCAGAATGTGAATGTCGGTGCACTTGTGGAACGTCATCATCACCGGGGCGAAAATAGTGTTCATCAGCACACTTACGGCAAAGGCCACGCCCACCTTGCCCCACGTTAGTTCAGCGGCGGCAAACACCTCGGCGGGGCTGCCGCATCCGCCAATCACGCCCAAGAAAGCGGGCACACCGCTCTTGAAAATAATCATGGCCATGGCAATGCACATGCCTAGAAAACCCCACACCATCATGCGGGGCACGATGCCGAAGCCTTTTTTGTTGTACACCCCCTCGCGGATGCGCAGGGCCAGCATTTCGCCAAAAGTGGCCAGAATAGCAAACTTGAAGAATGCCATGATGAAAGGATGGGCAGCCGTGGAGGCCTCAAACCAAGCAAAAAAACCCGTGGCAGGGATAAAGAACGGGGCCAGTACGACCACCACAATCAGAATTACGATCCAGTCGATTTTTTTCATGTAGTCAGTTTTTTCTATATTAGTAATCTTATTTTTCAGAGCTTTACAGCGTCACCGTCAGCTCTATCCTATCGGTACGTTTCCATTCGGTCATCTCCTGTATTTCCTCGTCGAAATGACGCAGCCAGAAGGGGTCAATCTCTATCTCGAAAGGCACTGGCGAACCCTCTTCGGCCAGCACTACTTTCTGATAGCCTATCAGGCTCTTCTTGGGACCTTTGGGGTCGTCGGGGTTGGTCATGTATACCTTCACCACCGTGGTGCCGGCCGTGGTGGGGCGCGGGTCCTTCTGTGGAAGGCGCTTCACCGTGCCGGTCACCCTCAGGCGCTCCCAATCCACGCGGTAGGTCTCAATCTCGGCTTGGGCGTAGTTGAGGCCGTAGCCAAAGGGGTAGAGGGGCTCGCTGTCGTCCATATAGCGGTAGGTGCGGCCCTGCATGGCGTAGTTGTCAAAGTCGGGCAGCTGCTCGGTCGAGCGGTACCAAGTCACCGGCAGGCGGCCGAAACAGTCGTACTGTCCGGCCATGCTGGCGGCAATGGCCTCGCCCATGGCCTCGCCGCCGTACCAACAGGCCACTATGGCCTCGCAGTGTTGCGCCTTCTTGTCCAGAGCAACGGCGCTGCTGCTGCACAGGAGCAGCACCACGGGCTTCCCCTTGCGCCGCAGGCTGTGCAGCTCTTTGTTCTGTGCTTCGGGCAGCTCTATGAGGGTGCGGTCGCCCTTATAGAAACCGGGCACGTCCACCTGCAGTTCCTCGCCCTCCAGCTGGGGGCTGAGCCCTCCGGCGTAGACTATCACGTCGGCCTTGCCGGGCCGGTTCACCAACGTAAAGTGGTTGGCCAACCCCTCCCGTATGCTTACCGTATGGCGCGGGGTGCCGTTATAGTTGCCCAAGGGCATCAGGGTGTCCTCGCGGTTGGGTCCGGCCAGGTATATTTTCGTCGTCTTCTCCTTCAGGGGCAGCAGGTTGTCCTCGTTGCGCAGCAGCACCAGGCTCTCGGCGCAGGCCCGAACAGGGTCGACATCGGCGGCGGGCAGTTCGCGCGGGTCGTCCAATTCGGCGCGCATACGTGTGCGGAGAATGCGGCGCACGTGCTCGTTGACTTTATGCTCGGATATGTAGCCCGAGTCGACCGCAGTGCGCAGTGCCTGCAGTCCGCTGCCGCATTCCAAGTCCACCTCAGAGCCAAAGGCATCGGCCGCCGTGGTGGCAGCGGTAGGGTGTGTCTTGTGGCGCGGTATGACGGTGTCGCGTTCCCAGCAGTCGTTCAAGGCCCAGCAGTCGGTCACCAGTAACCCGTCGAAATGCCATTTATGGCGCAGAATGTCCACCAGTAGCTCGCGATTGGTGCAGCAGGGGCTGCCGTTCAGCCGGTTGTAGCCACACATCACCTGCTGCACATCGCTGTTGCGCACGATGTACTCGAAAGCGGGCAGATAGGTGGTCCAAAGGTCGCGTGGGCTCACCCGAGAGTCAAACTCGTGGCGGACGCCCTCAGGGCCGCTGTGCACGGCCAGGTGCTTGATGCAGGCGGCTGCCGTCAGTGGCACCGGATAGTGCACCTGCGGGTGTCCCTGCCGATAGGGCATATAGCTGTGCTGCAGGCCGTTCACGCAGGCCAGCCCCATAGTGGCGGTGAGGAAGGGGTCCTCACCGTAGGTCTCCATGCCGCGGCCCCAACGGGGGTCGCGGAAGATATTGATGTTGGGGGTGAAAAAGGTCAGTCCAGTATAGTCGGTGGGTTCGCGCAGGGCGGTGCAGGTGTCGCTCCGACGGGCCTCGACATACTTCACGTTGGCCTCGATGGCCACCTCGGAGAAGATGTGGAACACCATGGGGGTGTTGAAGGAGGCCGCCAGTGCCACCGGGGTGGGCCACACGGTGGCGTAGCCGTTGCGCCCCACGCCGTGCAGAGCCTCGTTCCACCAGCTGTAGGCAGGCAGACCCAGCGAGGGAATGGCGGGGTTGCGGTGCTCCATGAGCGAAATTTTTTCGTCCAGGGTGAGACGGCTCAGCAGGTCCTCAACCCGCTCGTTGACACTTAGCGAGGTGTCTTGAAAGGGAAAATTCTGTGCCCACAGCGCGGTGCTACACAGGATTATCGTTAAGAGGGAGGCGATTTTTTTCATGGTGCAAAGGTACGAATAAAAAATGATGTATACATTTTTTTATAAATTTATTATACAAGCAAGTCCCCCCACATCCAAATGAAACTGGGTAATCATCATTTTGACAGATGTATAGCACGGTCGGTCAGTAGGCAGTCTGTATCGATTGCCCAGGTTGGTCGGAGAGGTAAGGCGCAGGCTGCGCTCAATGTTCAAATGCTTGGAAAGCCCACCCTGCCTCGGTCACCCATTCTTGGTCCAGGGTGTGGCCTTGAGGTGTTCCTGAGGTGGCGTTCGGTTCTTTGGCTGTGGGTCGAGGAACGATAGAGGAACTAAGGAGGAACAAACAAGGATGTGGTGGGGCCAGGGCGGAGCGAGGGCGAAGAAAGAGGCCGTATAGAGGGGCGGCGGTGGGCTAGTGGAAGGGGAGGTAGATGACTTTTTTGGTTTGGAAGTAGGCTTCCTCGAAGAAGTCGCTGATGTCCCAGGTGCGGACTTTTTTCTTGAATGGGGCCAGCTCTTCGGCCAGGTCGCCGCCTTTGAGGTAGAGGATGCCGTTGCGGAGGTGGTGGTACTGGATGTCGGACACTTTGCCCCGCACCCACTGGGTGAACTGGCTGAGGTCGGTGACGGCGCGCGAGACGATGAAGTCGAAGTCGCCCTGTACTTGTTCGGCACGGATTTGCTCGGCACGGACATTTTTCAGTCCGAGGGATTCGGCCACGTTCTGCACTACTTTGATTTTCTTGCCGATGGAGTCGACGAGGTGGAAATTGCTGTGGGGGAACATGATGGCCAGCGGTATGCCGGGGAAGCCGCCGCCGGTGCCCACGTCGAGGATGTCGGCCTGGGTTTTGAATGGTTGCACTTTGGCTATGGCGAGGCTGTGCAGCACGTGGTGTTCGTAGAAGTTGGCCATGTCCTTGCGCGAGATGACGTTGATTTTGGAGTTCCAGTCCTCGTATAAAGGCAACAGAGCGGCAAATTGTTCTCGCTGCCGCTCTGTTAGCTCTGGGAAATATTTGAGTAATAAATCCATGTTTGAGAAGTCGTCGTTGGTGGGGCTGGCTGCTATAGGTAGGCCTGCAGGTGCTTGCTCTTGCTGCTGACGCGCAGGCGCTTGATGCCTTTTTCCTTGATTTGGCGGACACGCTCGCGGGTGAGGCCGAATTTCATGGCTATCTCGTCGAGGCTGAGTGCGTGGGGGAGGCCGATGCCGAAGTACATCTTGATGACTTCGCGCTCGTATTCGGTGAGGGTGGCCAGGGCGCGCTCGATTTCCTGCGAGAGGGACTCTTGCATGAGGGCGCTGTCGGTGGGAGGGGTGTCCTCGTTGGGCAGAACGTCGACAAAGTTGACGTCTTCGTCGGCCACGAGGGGCGCGTCGATGGAGATGTGGCGGCCGGAGATGCCTAGGATGCTTTTGATTTTGTCCTCGGGTATGTCTAGCATGTCGGCCAGTTCTTCCTCCGATGGGGGGCGCTCCAGTTCCTGTTCGAGACGGGAGATTTCTTTTTTGAGTTTGTTGAGGGCGCCGAGTTGGTTGGAGGGGAGCCGCACGATGCGTGAGTTCTCGGCAATGGCCTGGAGGATGGACTGGCGAATCCACCACACGGCGTAGGATATGAATTTGAAGCCGCGGGTTTCGTCGAAGCGTTTGGCTGCCTTGATGAGGCCCACGTTGCCTTCGTTGATGAGGTCGGGAAGGCTGAGACCTTGGTTTTGGTACTGCTTGGCCACGGAAACGACAAAACGGAGGTTGGCCTTGGTGAGGCGGTCGAGTGCCTCCTGGTCGCCGGTTTTGATGCGTTGGGCAAGCTGCACTTCTTCCTCTGGGGTGAGCAGCTCTTCGCTGCAAATGTCCTGGAGGTATTTGTCGAGTGACTTGATGTCACGGTTGGTAATTGAATGGGTAATTTTTAATTGTCTCATGACGAATAATTAGTTCCACACATCTTTATTTCTCTCCATAACGCAAAAAAGTGAAAAAAGTTTCATGAAATAGAAAAAAATTTTTTTTTATTAATTGTTAAAGATAAAAATTGAAAAAAAATCTGTAAATTTGCAACTCCAATAGTAAGTGAATCAGCAATATGTTTGAAAGCATTAGTAGCAAGATAGAGAAAGCGTTACATACGCTGCGAGGAAAAGGAAGCATTACCGATATTAACATCGCCGAGACGGTCAAAGAGGTGCGCAAGGCCCTTTTGGACGCCGACGTGAGCTATCCCATAGCAAAAGAATTTACGGATAATGTGAAGGCCGAGGCGCTCGGGCGCAATGTTATCCAAAGTATCGAACCGGGCCAGTTGATGGTGAAGATTGTGCACGAGAAACTGACCGAGCTGATGGGCAGCCAGGCGGTGGACATAAACCTTAAGGGGCAGCCGGGTATGCCGGCTATTATTCTGATTGCCGGTCTGCAGGGTTCGGGTAAGACCACTTTCAGTGCCAAGCTGGCTTACTATCTGAAGAATAAGAAGAACAAGAGTGTGGTGCTGGTGGCAGGCGACGTGTACCGTCCGGCCGCTATCAGCCAGTTGCAGACCCTGGGCGAGCAGATTCAGGTGCCGGTGTTTACCGAGGAGGGAAACAACGACCCCGTGGACATTGCCAAGAAGGCCGTGAAGGATGCCAAGCTGAAGGGCGCCAACGTGGTCATTGTGGATACCGCCGGCCGTCTGGCAGTGGACGAGCAGATGATGGATGAGATAAGCAGCCTGAAGAAGAATCTGCAGCCGCAAGAGACGTTGTTTGTGGTGGACTCTATGACGGGTCAGGACGCTGTGAACACGGCCAAGGCTTTCAACGAGCGCATTGACTACGACGGAGTGGTGCTGACGAAGTTGGACGGCGACACCCGCGGCGGTGCGGCCCTCACTATCCGCTACGCGGTGCAGAAACCCATTAAATTTGTGGGTATCGGCGAGAAGATGGAGGCGCTGGATGTCTTCCATCCCGACCGTATGGCCAGCCGTATTTTGGGCATGGGCGATGTGGTTTCGCTGGTGGAAAGGGCGCAGGAGCAGTACGACGAGGAGGAGGCCCGCAAGATTCAGAAGAAACTTATCCATAACGAGTATAACTTCGAGGATTTCCTCTCGCAAGTGGGCCAGATAAAAAAGATGGGAAGCATGAAAGACCTCCTCGGTATGATTCCCGGAATGGACAAACTGACTAAGAATGTGGAGATTGGCGACGACGCATTTAAACCCATCGAGTCGATGATAGGCAGTATGACCCCCTATGAGCGGCGCAACCCCAGCTGCCTAAACGGTAGCCGAAAGCAGCGCATTGCCGCCGGCAGCGGCCGCAGCATACAGGAGGTCAACCGGTTTATCAAGCAGTTTGAGGATACCCGCAAGATGATGCGCACGGTGAGCACCAAGGGCAAGCTGCCCCGCATGCCTAAGCGCCACAAATAGATTAATAACACGACAACTTAATAAAACTAAATAATTACGATGGTACAGTTACTTGATGGCAAGGCAACGGCCCTGCAGATAAAAGAAGAAATAGCCAACGAGGTGCGCCAGCTGACCGCTAAGGGAATGCGCCCACCCCACTTGGCAGCCGTTATTGTAGGCAACGACGGCGCTAGCCAGACCTACGTGGCCAATAAGGAAAAATCGAGTCTTGAAGTGGGTTTCACTTCTTCGGTCTACCGCTTCTCGGAGCAGACGAGTGAGGAGGAGTTGCTCAGGTCGATTGATTTCCTCAATAATGACCCCGATATTGACGGTTTTATCGTGCAGCTTCCTTTGCCGAAGCACATTAACGAGCAGCATGTCATCAATGCCATCTCGCCCGACAAGGATGTGGACGGATTCACTCCCATCAATATCGGTCGTATGGTGCTGGGCGAGGACTCATACGTTCCTGCCACCCCCATGGGAATATGCACCCTGCTGAAACGCTACAATATCGAGACCGCCGGCAAGCACTGCGTGGTGCTGGGCCGTAGCAATATCGTGGGCACTCCCATTGCCAATTTGCTTTCGCGTAAAGGGTTTGACTGCACTGTCACCATCTGCCACAGCAAGACTCGGAATTTGGCCGAAATCACCCGCCAGGCCGACATACTGATTGCTGCCATTGGCAAGCCCGAGTTTGTCACCCCCGACATGGTGAAGGAAGGCGCGGTGCTGGTAGATGTGGGCATTCACCGCATACCCGACGAGACGAAGAAGAGCGGCTACCGCATCATAGGCGATGTGAAGCACAGCCTGGTGGATGCCAAATGCAGCTGGACAACGCCTGTGCCCGGCGGCGTAGGTCCGCTGACGATTGTGTCGTTGATGGAGAATACCCTCAAGGCCTATTACCGCCATAATAGTAAGTAATACCTTGCATTTATAGGTATAAAATAAAGGGCATCCCAATTGGGGTGCCCTTATTTTATATGCCTGCAATTACTAAATACTACATGTTGTGGCTGACGCAGACTTTGAAACTGAGGGTCTGGCCGTCGCCAAGGGCGATGGGGTCGATTCCGTTGAGGTCTTGGATGATGAAAGTGACTTTGCCTAATTCCCACTCAAAACGCAGGTTCTCGGGCACTATGCTCATTACTTGCTCGCCTTCGTCGTTGGTGCTGTATACTTCGAGGGGATAGACAAAGGGAAGGGTGTTCCAGGCGCCAAGGTTGTTCTGGCCGTCGTAGACATTCCATACGTAGGCCTGGACGGTGCCGTTGTTAAACACCTCGTTATCGATGGCGGGAAGGTCTACAGAACAGTAGAGATAGTTGTTGCTGCCGGGCAGGTTGGCACCTTCTACGCGCGACCAATCGGCCGGATTGATGTTGAAGCGGTAGGTTTCAATCTGGGAACCGTAGAAGTATTGTTCTTTTGTGCAGCCCGAAAAGAGCAGAAAGGCTGCCATGATGGGTAAAATGATGTGTTTTAATTTCATGGTACTATTGTTTTAATATTCTTTACTTTGTTTTTTCACGATGCAAAAGTACTACTTTTTTCTTTATATTTTTCCTTTTTTGTGGCGTATTTTTCCGTAAAAATGCGCTGTGTTTCATTAAAAGGGTTATCGTAAGTGCACTACGGTGATGCCGTCGCCGCCTAGTTCGAGTCGTTCGGAATGGAACGATTGCACGTCGCGATTGGCTTGCAGCCACTCGCGAATCATTTGTTTGAGAATGCCGTAGCCTTTGCCATGAAGGATGCGGAGGTCTTTCTCGCTTAGGAGTATGGCGTCGTCGAAGAAATGCTGGAGGTTGTCCAATGCTTCGTCGGCCCGCTGACCGCGGAGGTCGATAGTGGGGTTGAAGTTCTTGCGCTTTTCGTTGATGTCGTCGTAGATGGACTGGAAGCGATTGTTGAGATGGCAGGTCTTCTCTTGAGGGATGTTTTTCTTGCGGGTGCCGGAGAGGCGGTTGAGCGCTATGGTCATGCGTATGCTGTTGCTTTCTACCACGGCTTTCTTACCTTTTAATTCCACCACTTCGCCAAAGGTGTCCTGTCCGTCGATGCGCACGATGCTGCCTACCTTGATTGGGACATTGGTTTCGTCGGCCTCGGCCATAAGTTTTTTACCCTTGACGTCGGTTGCCTGGGAGGTGGACAATTGTTGCTTGGCGTTGCTGCGCTCTTCGTCGTGTTTTTCTTGGGCAGAGGCGATGCGCTCGGCCTCGGCTTTCATACGTTGGCGGGCCTTGAGGGTCTGTTCGCGTTCGGCTTGCGCCGACTTGATGTCGCTGATGGTTTGCTCCACTGTGCGATTGGCATCGGCTATGATTTGCTGCGCTTCTTTGCGGGCGGCGCTGAGTATTTCGTACCGTTTGCCTTCCAGTTTGTCGGTCAGTTGCTGGTACTTTTGGGTCACCTCGGTAAGAAAGTTGTCGGCTACTTCCAACTCGGTGCGTTGCTTGGCTATTTCCTGTTTGTCCAGTTCGATTTGTTGCAGCTGGTGTTCGAAGTTGAGCATTTCGCCGCCGACTTTTTCGCCTGCCGCTTTGAGGATTTCGGGCGGGAAGCCGATGTTTTGGGCAATCTCGAAAGCGAAGGAGCTGCCAGGGTGGCCGATGGAGAGGCGGTAGAGGGGTTTCATTTTCTCGGTGTCGAAAAGCATGGCTCCGTTGAGGATTCCGGAATACTTGTCGGCCAGTAGTTTGAGGTCGGCAAAATGGGTGGTTACCACGCCGAAGGCATGGCGTTTGTACAGTTCTTCCAAAAGGGCCTCGGCAATGGCGCAGCCGGAACGGGGTTCGGTGCCGCCGCCCAGCTCGTCGAGCAGGAAGAGGGTGTTGGCATCGGCTATTTCCAGCAGCTGTTTCATGCTTTGCAGGTGGGAGGTGTAGGTGCTGAGGTCGTTGTCGATGGATTGCTCGTCGCCGATGTCGATGAAGATGTGGTCGAAAATGCCAAACTCGGAGGTCTCGCGACAGGGCACCAGCATGCCGCATTGGAGCATGTACTGGATGAGGCCTACGGCTTTGAGGCAGACGGATTTGCCGCCGGCATTAGGGCCAGAGACGATGAGAATGTGGGTGTCGTCGTTGAGCTCGATGTTGAAGGGGACCACCTCGCCTTTGTGGTTGAGGAAGAGAAGGGGATGGCGCGCGTCGAGCCAGTTGATTTTGGTGATGCTGTCTACAATGGGGCGACCGGCGTGAAGTGTGATGGCAAAACGGGCCTTGGCACGGATGAAGTCGATACGGGCCAGGAACCAGTAGGCGTTGATGAGGGAGTCGAGCTGCGGGCGGATAAGGTCGGTGAAGCGGGCTAGAATCTTTTGGATTTCGTGCCGCTCGGCAAATTCCAGTTCGCGCAGGTCGTTGTTCAACTCGACTACTTCGGAGGGTTCAAGATAGGCCGTTTGGCGGGTGGCAGACTCGTCGTGGATGAGACCCTTGATTTTGCGGCGGTGGGTGTCGAGCATGGGGATGACGAGACGGCCGTTGCGGATGGTGACTTCGGCATTTTCGGGAGCCCATCCTTCGTGCTTGGCGCGATCCAGTTGCTTGCTTATCTGGATGTCCACATCGGTGCGCTTGCGATGGATTTGGCGTCGGATTTCCTGCAGGTCGGGAGAGGCATTGTCGTATATTTCGCCTTTGTCGTCGATGATTTTGTTGATGGCTTTGTTGATGGCAGGGTCGAGGTCGACGTGGGTGGCCAGTTCATGGAGGTAGGGGTAGCGGATGGGGTCGTCGCGCAGGAGAAAGCGCAGGCATTCAGCGATGGTGTGGAGCGAATTTTTCAGGTCGTGAAGGGCTTCGAATTCGATGACGGAGCCTACTATCTTGAGGCGGATGAGTTCGTCGGTGAGGTCGATGAAATCTTGAGAGGGGAAACTGTTTTCTAAGATGAGTATCTGTCGGAACTCCTCGGTTTGTTGCAGCTCGCGCACAACACGGTCGTAGTTGGCGGAGAAGGCCATGTCATGTGTCATTCTGACGGCCAAGGCATTGGTGCATTCGGCGGCGAGGAGTTCGCGTATTTTGGTAAAGCCTAATTTGTCTTCGAGGGTCATTTCTATTAGATGGATGTTTGAGAGAGAGGATTTTAGTCGAAGTCGAGGTAGAAGGGCCAGTGCTCGCGGAAGTGTTCTAGCTTGTCTTTGCTGAGGGTGGCAGTGGCCACCTGTGGTATTCCAGGGTCGCATGCACTCAGAGGGAGGCCTTTGAAATCGATGGCGGCGCAGTGGCCGGCGTAGGGAATGCCTGTGCCGTCCACTCCTACGCGGTTGACTCCAATGGCGTAGGATTCGTTTTCAATAGCGCGGGCGCGCAAGAGGGTGTCCCATGCGGCGGCGCGACTGCCGGGCCAGTTGGCGCAGAGGAGCAGCACGTCGTAGTCGGGAGGATTGGAAGTGCGGAGCCACTTGGGGAAACGGAGGTCGTAGCAGATGGCTGGTTTGAAGCGCCATCCCCTCCATTCGAAAAGGGTGGAGCGAATGCCTCGTTCGAGCTGAGCGGCTTCGGTGCTGACGCGGAAGGTATGGCCTTTGTCGTAGTAGCCGTAAGTGCCGTCGGGGCGAACCCAGTGCATGCGGTTGTAGACGACGGTTTTGCCCGGATGAAGCTGGCTCTGGTCTTTTACAGTCCAGGTGCCTACAAAGAGTGCATTGTGCTGTTGGGCCATTTGGTGGGCAAACTGTAGCGTGGGACCGCCGGGCAGTTCGGCCATTGCTGCCATGTTGTCGGAGAAACCAGTGTTGAATGTCTCTGGAACTACTAGCACATCGGCCATTCCCTCTATTCCGGCAAAGGCTTCTTCCACGAGGCGGTAGTTTTCTTTTGGGTTCTCCCAGGCTATGTCTTGCTGGAAGTAGGCCACTTTGAGCTCAGGGACAGCGCAATTGGTGTATTCCTCTTCGGTTGATTTAGTTTCCACGATGTTAGTGTGTTTGTGGGTGTTTTATGCTAAGCTTTTGCGGATAGTTGGAGCCGGGCAGCATCTCGGTCGGCGTTGAGTTGGCTGACCAGTTGGGGTATGCTGTCGAACTTTTTCACGTCGCGAAGGCGAGAGACGAATTCTACGCTAAGGGTGGTGCTGTAGAGGTCGCCGTCGAAATTGAAAATGTTAACCTCGAAAACGGGTTTGTCTAATCCAAAAGTGGGCTGTCCGCCAAAATTGGCCATGCCCATGCGTGACTCTTGGCTGTTTTCGAGTTGAACCCTGACGGCATATACCCCATCGGCCGGCATCACTTTGGTGGTGTCGTCTAGGCAGACGTTGGCAGTTGGAAAACCCAGTCGGCGACCCATTTGGCGTCCCTTGACGACTAGCCCCCAGAGGCGGTAGTTGTAACCGAGAAAGTCGGCGGCTAATTCTACGTTGCCCTGTTTCAGTGCTTTGCGTACTTGGGTGGAACTGACGTCGGTATCGTGAAGGCGCACTGCAGTGTCGACAGCTACGCTAACGCCGAGGCTTTGAGCCAGAGAGGGAAGGCGGTCAAAATCGTTGTGCTGTTTGCTGCCGAACATGTTGTCGTAGCCTAACACCAGGGCCTTGGCTTGAAGTTTCTGCAGCAGTATCTGCTCGAAGAACTGGCAGGCAGACAGGGCTGCTATCGCTGGTGTGAAATGGAGTTCAAGCACATGGTGAATGCCGTACTTTTCTAAAAGGGCATAACGCTCTTCGTTGGTGGTGACGCGATAGAACTGGTTGATGTCCACTCCACCGACTCCGCCCCCTAAGACCTGGCGGGGATGGAGGTCGAAGGTGACTACCACAGGAGTCAGTCCCAGCCGTGAAGCTTCGTGCCTGAGAAGGGCTAGGATGTGCTGATGCCCTAGGTGAACACCGTCAAACATGCCTACCGTAACGGCTGTTCCATGGCCTAACTCGCTAATATTTTCTATTTTATATATTTTCATATATATTTTTAATAACTTGCAAAGTTACAAAGAATAAACGGATTACTGAAAAGTTTTTTACTCACAGGCTTTTTATGGAAACTGGCAAGGAAAGGTTTTGAGGTTTGCTTGCATCTTTCATTTGCATTATGTCGGGGGCATTGGAGTAGTCGAATTTAGGTCATTGCTAAGAAATTTGTTTAAAAAAAATTGTCCGATTTAAAAAATAGTTGTATCTTTGCAACTCAGTTTAAAAATCTAATAATAGTATTAACAATTTAAAAAACAAACAATTATGCCTTCAAGAATTAGATTACAGCGTCATGGTAAAAAGAATCAACCTTTCTATCATATCGTTGTTGCGGATGGTCGTGCACCTCGGGATGGTAAATTTATCGAGAAATTAGGCACCTACAATCCTTTGACCAACCCTGCTACCATCGTCCTCGATGTTGACAGAGCTGCTGAGTGGCTTAAGAACGGCGCTCAACCTAGCGACACCTGCCGCCGCATCCTTTCCTACAAGGGTGTCCTGCTCAAACGTCACCTTCAGATTGGTGTTGAGAAAGGCGCTATCAGTCAGGAACAGGCTGACGTGAAGTTCAATGAGTGGCTCCAGGCCAAGGAGAACAAGATTGCTAACGTCAAGAGCGAAGCCGAAAACAAGATGCGTTCTGTAAAGAAAGAGCGTCTCGATGCAGAGAAGAAATTCAACGAAGCCAAAGCAAATGCTGTTGCTGCCAAGCGTAAGGCTGCTGCTGAGGCTGAGGCCGCCGCTAAGGCTGAAGCTGCTGCTGCCGCTGAGGCAGAAGCTCCTGCTGCTGAAGAGGCTCCCGCCGCTGAATAAGCTTTTGCAGATGAATAAAAAAGCGTGTCCAATGGTAAGAGGACACGCTTTTTTTTGATTGAAAGCTGTTGTCAACAACATGATAAAAAGACATGACCAAAGAAGAATGCTATCAATTGGGGAAGATCACAAAGCCTTGGGGTATAAAGGGACAAGTGGTTTTCTTTCTAGATGTAGACTGTCCAAATGACTATGCCGAATTAGATTCGGCATTCGTGGAGGTCAAGGGCAATCTGGTGCCCTATTTTTTTCAGGTGGAGAACATAAATGGAAACAAGGCCGTTGTTACCTTTGAAGACCTTACCCCTGAAGAGTCTCTTGCTCTAGTCGGATGTGACCTGTATCTTCCACTCGACCTATTGCCAAAACTGACTGGGAATCAGTTTTATTTCCACGAAGTGAAGGGCTTTCGAGTTGTGGACGAATCATATGGTGACATCGGAGTCATACAGACTGTAATTGAATATCCCGCCCAGCCTCTTTTCCAAATAATGAAGGGCGACAAGGAAATACTCGTCCCGGTTATAGACCCTGTTATTAAAAAAGTAGATAGGGAGAATAAAACTATCTATATCGATGCTCCTAATGGCCTGATAGATTTGTATTTAGAAAGTTAGTAACAAATTGTTGATATTTATTTTTTTGTATTTGCAAAAGTATATGTACTTTTGCAAAACGAAAAATGAGATAATTTTAGTATTAACGTAAACGTCAGCCCTATGGAAAAGAAAGAAGCCACTTTGGAGAAGACCTGCTACTCGAACGAAGAACTCCAGTTTTTCAAGGATTTAATCCTTCAAAAAAGAGCCGAAGCAAAGAAGAATCTTGAGCTCCTCAATGAGGCCATTGCCGGCAACGAGAACGAGGCCAATGATACTGCTCCCACATTCAAAAACCTTGAGGAGGGAAGCAATGTGCTGTCCAAAGAGGAGAATGCCCGCCTGGCTGCCCGCCAAGAGAAATACATAAAAGACCTCGACGCAGCCCTCATTCGTATTGAAAATAAGACTTATGGCATCTGCCGTATCACGGGCAAGCTCATACCAAAAGAGCGCCTGATGGTTGTCCCCCATGCCACCACCACTGTGGAAGGTAAGATGCAGGAAAAGAAGCGTCGCTAATCAATTGCTTCACACGTATCAGCTCCGTCAATTTACTTTTAATAAAAACAGGCAGATCCCTCACGGTTCTGCCGTTTTTTTTCTTTTTAGTGATGTGTTATTATGATACGGCTGATTTTTTTTCCTTCGGCTTGGCTGATAATGTGGGTGATGATTAGTTTCTCCGAAGGGAAAAGAGGGGGAAGAGGATATTATTATTCACTCCAAGATGAGCTCCCGTATAGTCCATTCAATGTTACTATAATAATACAAGGGGTTGGCACGTGATGCGTTATTGTCAAACTCTTGGAATGGCAGACAGAAGACGCTGGGTGTAGGGATGTTGGGGGTGGGCGAAAAGTTCGTCGCTGGGTGCGGTTTCGACCAAGCGGCCTTTCTCCATGACCATGATGCGGTCGGAGAGGAATTTCACCACCGAGAGGTCGTGAGTAATAAAGAGATAGGTGTATCCGTAAGTCTCTTTGAGTTCGTTCAAAAGGTTGAGCACTTGCGCCTGTACCGAGACGTCGAGTGCGGAAACGCTTTCGTCACATACTACCAGTTCCGGCTCTAGTATCAATGCACGGGCAATGCATACTCGCTGCCGCTGTCCTCCAGAAAATTCGTGAGGATAGCGGTTATACCACTCTGGTTCTAGCCCCACCTGTTTCATCAGCTGCATTACGCGCTCACGTCGCTCTGAAGAAGAGGAATAGAGATGATGGCATCTGAGCGGTTCCAAGATGGCTTCGCCAATGGTAATGCGCGGATTGAGAGAAGAGTAGGGATCCTGGAAGACAATTTGTACCTTGCGACGTAATTCGTGTTGCTCGGAATGGGAGAGTTTGTCAAGGTTATGTCCTCGGTAAGTGATAGTGCCAGAGGAATGGTCCAGCAGGCGCAATAGGGTGCGTCCCAAAGTGCTTTTTCCGCATCCTGACTCACCCACAAGACCCAAAGTCTCACCCTCAAAAATGTCGAAGGAAAAACCGTCCACCGCCTTCAACTCTTTGGTCGTCTTTCCGAAAATATTCTTTTCCAGAGCGTAAGTTACCTCAAGGTCGCGTACCGACATCAGCGGTTCGCCAGTCTTCTGGGTGAAAGCCATAGCCCCATCTGCTTCGGGCTGTGCGACTTCCCTGCCTTCGAGAAACTCTTTCACTGTAGGCAGCCTATGTGGTCGGCTGTCCAGCGGCGGACGGCAAGCAAGCAGTCCTTGAGTGTAAGGGTGTTGCGGGTGGTGCAGCACCTTTTCTGCTGGCCCCTGCTCCACAATTTTTCCCTTGTACATCACAGCCACGTCGTCGGCAATTTGGGCAATGACACCAAGGTCGTGCGTGATAAAAATAATGCCTATATTATACTTCTGTTGCAGAGAACGCAACAGCTCCAGAATAGTCTTCTGAACCGTCACGTCTAGAGCCGTCGTGGGCTCGTCGGCTATCAACAGGTTCGGGTGGCAGATAAGGGCCATGGCTATCATTACGCGCTGTTTCTGCCCCCCACTTATTACATGCGGATAGCTCTCGAAAATCTTCTCCGGACGTGGAAGCTTCACCTCTTCAAATAGTTTCAGCACACGATCCCGAGCCTCTTTTCGGCCAACCTCCTCATGTTGCCTCAGCATTTCCACCACTTGCGCTCCGCATTTCTGGACAGGGTTCAGGCTTGTCATGGGCTCTTGGAAAATCATCGAAATATTTCTGCCGCGGAATCGCCGTTTCTCCTCTTCTGACATGGATATCAATTCCACGGGCTCTTCATCTGCAGTGCGTAAATAGGCCTTTCCTTCCACCAGGCAATGCGGGGGCTTAGGCAACAAACCCATCACACTCATCGAACTGACCGACTTCCCGCTTCCCGACTCGCCCACAATGCCCAACGTGCGGCCGCGCTGCACCTCGTAGCTCACTCCGTCCACGGCGGTCTGATATACCCCGTCGTGCATAAACTGAACACGCAAATCTTCTGTTTTCAACACCCATTCTTCCATTTAGCGGCAAATTTTTTTATTAAAAAACGCAGAATTATTATTTTTATTTGAAAATTAATGCGTAAATTTGCAAAATCTTTTTAACGATTAAACACAAACAACTTAAAAACACATCTATATGACAAAATCTGAAGAATTCATGGAACTGGAAGCGCGTTATGGCGCACACAACTATCATCCTCTGCCCGTCGTCCTGGCCAAAGGTGAAGGCGCCTTTGTGTGGGATTGCGAGGGCAAACGCTATTTCGACTTCCTTTCGGCCTACTCTGCCGTCAACCAAGGCCACTGCCACCCCAAGATTGTCAAGGCTCTGACCGACCAAGCTCAAAAGCTCACCCTCAGCAGCCGCGCCTTCTACAACGATTGTCTCGGCGAGTGGGAAAAGTATGTCACTGAATATTTTGGCTACGATAAGGTGCTACCCATGAACACCGGTGCCGAAGCCGACGAGACTGGCCTCAAGCTGGCTCGCCGCTGGGGTGTGGTGAAGAAAGGCATCAAAAACGAAGACGTAAAGATCGTCTGCTGCGAAGGCAACTTCCATGGCCGCACCATCACCATCATCACCATGAGTAACGACCCCGAGAGCTACGCCAACTATGGCCCCATGACTCCCGGTTTCATCCGCATCCCATACAACGACCCCGACGCCCTTGAGCGCGTGTTGGAGAAAGACGGCGACACCATTGCCGGATTCCTTCTCGAACCCATCCAGGGCGAGGCTGGCGTATATGTACCCGACGAGGGTTACCTAAAGAAATGCTACGACATCTGCCACAAGCACAACGTCCTCTTCATGGCCGACGAGGTGCAGTGCGGCATTGCGCGTACCGGCAAGATGCTTGCCTGCGACCACGAAGGCGTTCGCCCCGACATCCTCATCCTAGGCAAAGCCCTGGGCGGTGGCGTCATGCCCGTCAGTGCTGTCTTGGCCGACGACGACATTATGCTCAACATCAAGCCCGGCGAGCACGGCTCCACCTTCGGCGGCAATCCCCTTGCGGCCAAAGTGAGCATTGCAGCCCTCCAGGTTATCAAGGACGAGCACTTGATGGAGAACGCCGAGCGTCTGGGTAAGATTTTCCGTGAGGAAATGACCAACTTCAAGAGCCCCATGATTGAAAAGGTGCGCGGCAAGGGCTTGCTCAACGCCGTCATCATCAAGCCCCGCAACGGCAAAGAGGCATGGGATGTCTGCCTGAAGATGCGCGACATGGGCGTGCTGGCCAAACCCACCCACCAGCACATCATCC
>Ga0247611_10001855_pt1 | contig 36354 bp, 35 predicted proteins | sample 177DNAGHGhighgp2_FD_192422 | JGI IMG/M metagenome (GOLD analysis project Ga0247611, IMG submission 192422) | Sheep rumen microbial communities from Palmerston North, Manawatu-Wanganui, New Zealand - 1770 DNA GHGhigh gp2 | ecosystem: Host-associated > Mammals > Digestive system > Stomach > Rumen... | reverse complement strand
CCACACAAGACCAGCTCCACCTGCAGTACTCGCCCGACGTGAAGCCCGCGCAAGTCGAGCTCTACGACATGCAAGGGCGCTTGGTGCGCACACAGAGCAAAGAATTGGAAACCATCAACCTGCAAGGCCTCGCGCCAGGGCAATACCTGATGCAGGTCACCTTGGAGGATGGGAAGAGGTATACGGACAAGGTGGTGAAGGAATAAACACCAACATCCTTTCCCCACCAACCCCATATCTCCCCGCTGTAAGATATACCCTATCCTGCGGGGAGATATGGGGTTTGCGGTAGGTTGGGGCGTTTTGCCGCGCGCAATCCTTTTTTGCAAAAACCTCAGCGCTAGATATAATGTAACTTACTGGATTTAGTTGTCAGTTTCTTTGCCCGTACCGTTGTTTGCAAACGTTGGTTATTACTCCACCACCAATTTCCGCGTCACCACACTGCCTCCCAGCATCTGCACCGTATAAACCCCAGCCGGCCAACGGCTCACGTCGATGGTGCGCTGGCCTTCCACGGTGAAGGTGGCCACGATTTGCCCCTGCATGTTGAGCACCATCACACTGACGGCTCCCATTTCATAATCGGTGCGAAGAGTGAACTGACCCTTGGCAGGATTGGGATAAAGCTCCGCATGGAAAGCCGTTTCGGGCATCTCGGGATGCACACTGGTAAGGATGTCCTCGTCGTTACTATAGGTAATCACCTTGCCTGCCACGCGCAACACCGGGTTGTCGGGTGCGGCACATTCATCGCAGGTCACATGGTCGACGCAATCGGGATGGTTGGGATGGCAGAGGTCGAGGTAGGTCGGGTCGAACTGATAGAAGAGCTCGGCTTGTCCGGAAGCGAGATATTCCGAAAGGTCGAAGTCCCACACGAGGCCGATGCTGCCTGGGCACCATCCGCTGCGGTCGTAAATCCAAGTGCCGTTTTGGGGTTGGCAGCCTGCCGGATTGGGGTTGCAGGTGCGCCACAGATGCTGGTCGTACTTGTTCTGGCCGTTCACGAGGATGTGGTGCGTAGCCTCGTAAAACTCAGCGGCGTTGCCCGTGTTGTAGCAGTTGTTGGTGCCGCTGCTCCAGTTGTGGCCAGTCGTCGTGATTTTCAATTTGGCGGATTGTGCCTTGTCGCTAAACCCATAGTTCACCACGGGCACGGGCTGCTGGTTGGCGTAATCGCCGAAAGCATAGATGCCGAACCAAATCTCATCCACATCGGCATAGAGATAGGCGGGCGTGCCTTTGGTGAAACTGAAAATCAGCGTGGGATTGTAGCCACTGCCACCCCAACTCTCCATGTAGTATTCAAACTCGACCAAACCTTGCAACAAGGAGGTGTAGTCGCTCACATCCAAATCATCCTCGCACTGCACGCCGAAGGGGGTGGTGTAGCGGAACAATTCCACCCACTCGCCACGATAGTTGCGCACCTTCACGCCGCCAACGCGGTCGTAGGGATCGCAGTTGTTGTTCACACAGGTGTGGTCGTAGTGGGCCAAAATCTCACTGAAAGCACCCACATGCGTAGGCATGACATAATCGCCTTTCGCGCTATGGTGGCTGGGATCACAAACCAAGTCGCCTTGCAGGGTCACCACGTCCAAGTGGTTGTCGATGTCGTTGGTCACTTCAAAATGGTTGGAAAAGGTGGTCGTCTTGTCACCGCTATGGGTCACACTGACGGTCATGTCGAAATCGCCAAAGCCCGAAGGCGTCCACACACCATAATAATAGCCGTTGTCAGGGTCGTTGGGATAGTCGGTCTGAAGCGAGATTTCTTGACCGTCAACGCTTGCTTTAATGCTGGTGAACTTGATGACTTCAGCATGCTCGATATAGGCCGAGACAACAATCATGACTGGATGGATTTCATTTAGATACACCTTAGTTCCTTCGTATGGGCGGCGAATTTTCACTTCAGGTTCGTAGGCATAAGGGTCAACGACCTCGAAGCTCTTCACCACATCGGGAGCGGGCAGCCAGTTGGCATCGCCGGCTTGGGTGGCTTTCAGCTTCACCACACCCGTTTCACCCGTCAAGGTCAAAACATTACCATTGATGGTGGCCGGACCCTCCATCATCTCGAACGAGACAGGCAGTCCCGACGAGGCGGTAGCCACCAGCGTAATCGGTTCATTGAAAATCAGTTGGTTCGGAATGTCAGCCATCTCGATGAGTTGGGCGTTGCCGTCGGGCTGCTGGCGCACAAGGAGGTTGTCGAAACCGCCCGTGCCACCTTGGGAGTGGAAGAAAATGCCGTCCCACACTTGGTAGTCGTTCTTGTCACCACTACCAGGGGTGAGGTTCATGCAGACGTTGGTGCAGCCCGCCATCTGAATCCACTCGCCCTCGCAGCCAGGCTTGACGAACACCGTCACGGCACCTGCGCCGTCGTAGGCCGTGAAGTCGAACGACATCTTGTAACGTGTCCAGCCGCCTTCCTCGTAGTCGAAGGGGATGTTGCTGCCGTCAGGTAGACAGACTTTGGCGTGTCCGCTGTCGCCTTGGCTCTTGATGAAGAGATAGACACCGCCGTCGGGGTCAGTCATGCCGGGCAGGATGTGACCGTCGCCGTCGGCATCAAAGCCTACGCCGAAGAACGAGCCCCACCACGTGCGGTTCATGTCGATCTCAAGGTCCATGATGCCGCCGCCTTGGAAGCTGAAGTTGAAGTTTGACGAGGCTTTGCGGGTGGCTGTACGACCCACACCCGAACCACCGTAGGGATACCAGATAGCGAGGCTCTCGTCGGGCGCCATGTCGGAGCCACATACGTAGCTGACATCGAAGTCCTGCGATGAGGTAGCTGTCTGATAATGCGTCACCCAGCCGTCTTGGCCGTTGAGGTTTTGCGAGCCTTCGTTTAGGCTGTTGAAGTCGTAGAGGTATTCCACTTGGGCCGTCATGGTGAAGGCCAGAAGGAAAAACAAAGAGAGTAATGCGATTCTTTTCATTTGTGTTGGTATTAATTGGTATTAATTTGAGGACAAAAATAAAAAAAACTACAAAACAATTTGCTTGAATATTAAAAAACACTATTTTTGCCGTGTCAATAAAACTGCTTTAATATGAGAATTTCCTATTTTATACCATTTTTTACATTATTCATCGCTATTTTTTACTCATGTAGCTCCGATGTGGATTTGTATGCTGATTACAAGGATGTTCCCATCATTTATGCCATGCTGGATTCACGTGCTGACACCAACTATGTCAAGATAACCCGAGCCTTTTGTGGCACAAACGACAATCCAATTAATGCTAACGAGGTGGCTTTGATTTATGATTCGAGCAATTATCCAGAAAAGCTGGATGTTCGATTTATTGAGTTGAAAAGCACTTATGGAAACAAATACGAGCCCACTGGCCGTGTTTTGATACTTGACACACTGACCATTCACGATAAAGAGGAGGGCGTGTTTTATTCACCTGACCAGGTTGTCTATTATACGTCTGAACATCTTAAGGTTGGTACGGGTGATGGCAAATACAGTTATCGCCTTCTTGCAGTCAAACCCGATGGCGATACAATTACGGCAAGAACCACCATGGTTGGAAATGAAGAATTCAGCATAGAGACCGGAGGCATGAATTTTCAGCTGGCTCCGACTGATGCCGTGGGGAAACTGTTTTTTAGGGCTGATGGAGCGGCTTCCCTATATGATGTCAAGATAGAGTTCAATTATCGGGAGCAAAAGCCAGGCCAGGAGATGCAGATGAAAAAAATCAGCCGTTCATTTGGCACCAAAACCATCGACGAATACGCACATCTTATAGAAAATACATATTATTTGGAGTACTCGCTCAATTGGTTGTTTAATACGCTGGGGAATGCCATTGGAGGTGATACGGTGATGGATGTCAATCATCCCAATGTGGTTCGCTATATGGACGACTTCATCATTTCCATCAGCGCGGGCGGCGACGATTTGAACTATTATTACCTCGCCAATCAAGGGCAGATAAATAGCCCGATTTCGCTTGTCACGACATATACCAACATCGAAGGAGGTTATGGCCTTTTCTCTTCTCGCACGACGATTCAAAGAGAAGCAAAGCTTACCAGCAGTTGCAAGAGAGACCTCTTTTCCGTATCGGCGTGGGGCTTCAAAGAACAATAAATTTACCAAAAGACTGATGCTTTCAAAAAAAATGCTATTTTTGCAAATTCTAAACAAACGATTCGAACAATGAAGAAACTATTATTATCACTCTCCATGTTGGCTGCATTGCTAGGCTTTAACGCTTGCACCACCGATGTCGAACTTTACGCCGACTACAAGGACATTCCCGTCATTTACGGCTTGCTTGATGCCTCGCAGGACACCAATTTCATTCGCATCAATCGGGCTTTCTCGGGTAGCAACGACCATCCCATCAATGCTGCCCAGGTGTCGCTGATTGCGGATTCGTGCAACTATCCTGACAAACTGAAAGCCTATATTGTGGAATACAAGCAGGCCAACCTCGGCTCATACACGCCCACGGGCGACACCATGTTCCTTGATACGATAACCATACATGACAAGATGGAAGGCGTTTTCTATTCCCCCGACCAGAAAGCCTATTACACTGCCGAAAAAGAGAAGTTCCTCAACAACAGCGCCAACTCAAAATACAAGTATAAGCTCTTCGTCCATAAAGGGAATGATACCATCACGGCCGAGACCAACCTGGTGGGTGGGGATAATTTCAAAATCATCACCACCTCCCTCTCCTTTTCTTCCGAGCCGAGCGACAACACGAGGAAAATCAAATTCACCGTTGCCAACAACGCCGTGTTCTATGATGCAAAAATGGTGTTCTATTATCAGGAATCCCATAATGGTGGTCCGCTGACCGACAAAAAGGTGAGCTACTCCTTGGGCACAAAGAGCATCGACGAACTGACCATGGAAGACCAAATGTGTGTCGTGTCTTATGGCGAGAACGTGTTGTTCAATTTGTTGGAGGAAGCGATCGGTACCGACACTGTGGTCAACCCGAATCATCCTAACGTGGTGCGCTATTTCGACGACAAGCATCCAATGCAAATCTTCTTATCTGCCGGCGGCGATGAATTATACAATTACATCCAAGTGAACCAGCAGACCGGTTTTTCCCAGACCATCCCCGACTACACCAACATCGTGGGCGGCTATGGCGTGTTCTCCTCAAGAGTCAATCTTGTGAAGGATGTCATGATTTCTTCTAGAACAGCCATAGACCTCTACAGCATTGATGCTTGGGGCTTTGTAGAACATTGATTATCCCATGTTTCAAAACACAATCGCATGATTCGTTCCATGACAGGCTACGGCATCGCCGAGCAGACCTATCTTTCCAAAAAAATTGTTGTTGAAATAAAAACGCTGAACAGCAAGCAGTTGGATCTTCAGGTGAAGTTGCCCAATGAGCTTCGCTTTGCCGAGTTGAATTTCCGAAATGCCATAGGAGCCAAACTGCAACGCGGCAAGGTGGATGTGGTCATCACCATCACCGACATCGACTTGACCCAGACCTACCACATCGACAAGGACATTGTAAAAGCCTATAAGGAGCAGATAGAAACGATTTCTTCCGAATTGGGCATCCCACCTGCGATGGATTTGGCAGCCACCCTCTTCAGGATGCCTGGCATCTTCAACGTGCCTGTGGAGAATTACGATGAGGCGTTTGTCGCCAAGGTCTCAGATACTATCGACCAAGCCTTGGACATCGTCGACGGCTTCCGCATCCAAGAAGGCAACACTTTGAAGAAGGACCTGTTGCATCGCGTGGAGTTGATTTTAAGCTACCTCGACGAAGTGGAGCCTTACGAAAAGACCCGCCACGACGTGATTAAACAACGCCTGACAAAAAACCTCAGCGAACTGACTTCTTCAGGCCAATACGATGAGAACCGTTTTGAGCAGGAGTTGATTTATTATCTTGAAAAACTAGACATCACCGAAGAGAAGGTGCGTCTGCGCCAGCATTGCAACTACTTCAACGAGAGCTGCGACGACGACCAAGCCGGCAAGAAACTTGGTTTCATCAGTCAGGAAATGGGCCGCGAAATCAACACCCTTGGCTCAAAGGCTAACGAGGTCAACATCCAGAAGCTTGTCGTCAAAATGAAGGACGAATTGGAAAAGATAAAAGAGCAAGTTTGTAATATTTTATAAAGTTTGCAGTTGTTCGGTTTGCAGTTGTCAGTTATTCGAACTGTGGCAACTGAACAACCGTACGACTGAATAACTGAACAACTATGAAAAAAGGAAAACTTCTAATCTTCAGTGCCCCATCAGGCTCGGGCAAGACCACTTTGCTCAATCACGTCATGGCCAACATCCCCGAGATGGCTTTCTCCGTTTCGGCCACCACCCGCCCACCTCGTGGCGAGGAGGTAAACGGCCGTGAATATTATTTCTTAAGCATGGACGAATTCAAACAGCGTGTCGAAAACGGCGAGTTCCTCGAATGGGAAGAGGTCTATCCCGGCAGATGCTATGGTACCCTGCTTTCAGTCATTGAACAGATGCAAGAAGACGGGAAACATGTAGCCTTCGATGTGGATGTGTGCGGTGGCGTGAACATCAAAAACCACTATGGCGACCAAGCCCTTTCCATTTTCATCCAAGCTCCCTCAGTCGAAGTGTTGCGCGAGCGCCTTATCAACCGTCAGACCGACTCGATGGAAGAAATCGAGAAACGCATCGCCAAAGCCGCTTGGGAAACGGAGTTTGCCCAAGGCAAGTTCGACCGCACCATCATCAACGACGACCTCGAGACCGCCAAGCGTGAGATTCTTGAAGTCGTCACCGCGTTCTTGAACACCCCCGAGACCAACCGCCCTGATTTGGACTTTTAAGGCCATGAAAAAAGTAGGCATCTACTCTGGCTCATTCAATCCCATTCATCACGGCCACGTGATGTTAGCCAACTATTTAGTGGAGTTCTCCGACTTGGACGAACTGTGGTTTGTGGTCACGCCCCAAAACCCTTTAAAGAAAAAAGAGGTTTTACTTGATGATGACGAACGTCTGAACATGGTGCAGCTGGCCATCGGCGACGACCCCCGTTTTCGTGTCAGCGACATTGAGATGCACCTCCCTACCCCATCTTACACAATCAATACCTTAACCACACTATCGAAGCAGCACACTGATTGTGAATTCGTTTTCATCTGCGGAATGGACAGCCTGCAAAACCTGAAACAATGGAGAGAATACCAGAGAATCCTCGACAATTACAAGCTATTAGTGTTTCCTCGTGAAGGTTATGATGGCGGAGATCTTATTAACTATCCTTCGGTCTCCGTGCTGAAAACTCCTATTCTGGAGATTTCATCCACGTTTATCCGCCAATGTGTCAAGGAAGGCCGCGACGTTCGGCATTTCATGCCTGAAGCGGCTTTCCTTTACATGAAACAGCATCGTTTTTACGAATAATTACTTCATCCAAGCTTCGACGTCCTCCAGCTGTAAGGCAGGGATGTCGAGTTTGTTCTTCTTGCGCAAGCCGTTCAGCTTTTCGCGCAGGGCGGATGGCTTCTCGGCCTTCAGCTGCTCGATGGTGTTGTAGCCGTTGGTGAGCAACAGGGTCGCCCAAGCCTCGGCCATACCCAAAGCCATGAAGTCTTCCTTGGTGGCATTCTTCACGACTTTTTCGGGACGCATCATCGGGAACAGCAGTACCTCTTGGATGGTGGTCTGGCCTGTCAGCAACATCACGAAACGGTCGATGCCGATGCCCATGCCTGAGGTCGGAGGCATACCATATTCGAGGGCGCGCAGGAAGTCCTGGTCGATGAACATGGCCTCGTCGTCGCCACGCTCGCTGAGTTTCATCTGCTCTTCGAAGCGTGCACGCTGGTCGATGGGGTCGTTGAGTTCGGTGTAGGCGTTAGCCAACTCCTTGCCGTTGACCATCAGCTCGAAGCGCTCAGTCAGTTCGGGGTTGTTGCGGTGACGCTTGCAGAGGGGCGACATCTCCACGGGATAATCCGTGATGAAGGTGGGTTGGATGTATGTGCCTTCGCATTTCTCGCCGAAGATTTCGTCGATCAGTTTGCCCTTGCCCATCGTTTCGTCCACCTCGATGCCAAGTTGCTTGCACACATCACGCAACTGGGCTTCGTCCATACCCGTGATGTCGATGCCGGTCTTCTCCTTGATGGAGTCAATCATCGTGATACGCTTGAAGGGGCGCTTGAAGCTGATTTCGTTGTCGCCGACTTTCACGGTTTCCTTGCCCAAGACATCCATCACGCAGCGATGAATCATCTCTTCGGTGTAGTCCATCATCCAAAGGTAGTCTTTGTAGGCCACATAGATTTCAAGTCCCGTGAACTCGGGGTTATGGGTGCGGTCCATGCCCTCGTTGCGGAAGTTGCGCGAGAACTCATACACGCCCTCGAAGCCGCCCACGATGAGGCGCTTCAGGTAAAGCTCGTCGGCAATGCGGAGGTACATCGGGATGTCCAAAGCATTGTGGTGCGTGATGAAGGGACGCGCCGTGGCGCCGCCGGGGATGGCCTGCAGCACAGGCGTTTCCACCTCGAGATAGCCGCTCTCGTTGAAGAAACGGCGGATGCTGTCGATGATGCGGGTGCGGGTGATGAAGATGTCCTTCACCTTGTCGTTGACCACGAGGTCGACATAACGCATACGGTAGCGCAGTTCGGGATCGTTGAATTCGTCGTACTTCACGCCGTCCTTCTCCTTGACGATGGGCAGCGGCCTCAGCGACTTGCTCAGCACCGTCAGTTCCTTGACGTGTACCGAGATTTCGCCCATCTGCGTACGGAAGGCGAAGCCTTTCACGCCGATAAAGTCGCCGATGTCGAGCAAGCGTTTGAACACCGTGTTATATAAGGTCTTGTCCTCTTCGGGGCAGATCTCGTCTCGCTTGATATACAGCTGGATGCGGCCTTTCGAGTCCTGCAGTTCGCAGAACGAGGCGGCGCCCATGATGCGGCGGCTCATGATACGGCCTGCGAGGGTGACCTCTTGGAATTGGTCGGGGTTGTTGTCGTCAAATTGGTTGAGGATGTCCGTGGTGAACACGCTCACGGGGAACGCGGCCTGCGGATACGGGTTGATGCCGAGCTTGTATAGTTCGGCCAACGAATTTCTTCTGATTTGTTCCTGTTCGCTTAACATGATGCGTTTGAATTTTGGGCGCAAAGGTACGAAAACGCTTTCATTTTATCGCCATTAAGATGGTTTATTGAGATAAAATGTTTATTTTTGCACTCATAAACGGATTCCATTATGAGCACAACCACGCAAATTATCGCAAAAATGATTGCCGAATACTTCAAGACACAACCCATCTTGAAGGCATGGCTTTTCGGTTCGTTTGCCCGAGGTGAGGAAACACCAGATAGCGACATTGACCTACTTGTCGTCTATGATGAAAACGCAAGAGTTAGCCTCTTGAAACATGCAGCAATGATTGTCGACTTGGAAACCATTTTGAATCGTCCTGTGGATATTGTGGAAGACGGCACCTTGCTGCCTTTTGCTGTTGAAAGCGCCAATCGTGACAAAAAATTGATTTATGAGAGAGCCAATTAGAGACAAGGAACGGTTGGAACACATGCTTGAATCCATCGACCGAATTCAAATGAATGTGGCGGATTTGGATTGGGAACACATTCATGAGAATGAGATTTTCTACTATGGTCTTGTAAAAAACATTGAAATCATAGGAGAAGCTGCATATCATCTGACCAAGGAATTCCGTGAGGCCAATGTTGAGATACCTTGGAATTTGATCATCAGAATGCGCCACGTATTAGTGCATGATTATTATCAGATTGATGAAAAGGAAGTTCAGTATGTTATTGAGGACAATCTGTTGCCTCTTCGAAATCAAATTGTTTCTTGTATTTCCAATACCGATTGGGAAACATGGGAGAAACAAGAAATTGCGCCGACAGAATCTGCCGTTCACAAGAACATGGTGCAATCGGCTCGCCGAATGTTGAGCAAAGGATATAGTGCAAAAGAGATTTCGGAAATCACGGGATTAAGCCTTGAGGAAATATCTTTGCTTTGATTGCGTTGTTATTTGCAAATGCCGTTGTCAATTGCTTCGGTTTTTATTAGCAACCAATAAGGAATTACTGTATTTTTGAACCCAATTTTAAAGCTATGGAATTTCATCTCATAAAGAAAGAAGCGATTACCGACGAAGACATTATTGAAGAATTGAGGTCGGTAATGAAAAAACTTGGTAAGTCTAAATTGACAATAAAAGAGTTTGATGCTAATGCCAAAATTAACAGTTCTACAGTTGCAAGTCGTTTTGGCTCTTGGAATAATGCTTTGATTTTGGTTGGCGCTGAACTAAATAAAAAGATTCATTCTCACGAAGAGTTAATGAAAAACATCCGCAACGCTTGGATTTTGAAAGGCAAACAACCATCCAAACGAGATATGAATGATAAAGACCTTTCTTCTATTTCTTCAGCTTCATATATTCGTCATTATGGAACATGGTACAAAGCATTGGAAAATTTCATAGCCTATGTTTCTGAAAATGATGACGATTCTTTAAATGAGATTTCAGAAAACGATAACATTTCATCCATTAAGCATAAAACAAAACGTGACCCAAGTGACCGTCTTAAAGTGCAGGTATTAATGAGAGATGGTAATCGCTGCAGGATTTGTGGCGTTGAATGTAGTGGCGGCTTACATAATATTCATTTTGACCATATTATTCCATGGTCAAAGGGCGGAGAAACCACATTGGAAAACTTGCAAGTATTGTGCTCTGCTTGTAATGAAGCCAAAGGCAATATGTAATTATTTCGCCACCTCCACAATCTTCTCTCCCAACGCCAACTGAATCATGGCAATGGTTTTGCTGTAGCCTCGTTGATTTCCTCATAAAGCGCCACCGGCCCCTCGTGCCAAAGCTTGGTTTCCTCTATTTCCAATCTCTTGTACATTTCCGACCGATAAATTCGACGAATGGCTTCCACAATGCCAACGCCCGTATCTTCGGAAAGCATTTCGGCCAACCAACTCACTTTGGAAGGCAACAAAAGATAGAGATTGTCTTGGGTTATTGTGGTCATAATAGTATCTGTTTTGCTTCGAGGAACTTAATGGTTTTCAGGGATTTGTTGGTATGGAAAAGGTATTGGTCAACGAGTTTGAAAGTTTTCAATTCCGCAATCAGGTTTTGCTTGTTCAGCAGGCCGCCTTCATACAAGGCAAAGGCTGCATAAACACTATCGTTGGCCACTGGCCCGTAAACAACATCATAATCGTGCGAGAAATGGCGGTCGGTGCGGTTTTTCATAACGAAGTCGAGCCACTGTTCTGTAGGGATATCGAAATAAAGGCACTTCAAATCCGCCAACATTTCGGTATTCAATTCATACTCATTCACATAGCCTCTTTTTTCCTTTGTCTCTTTCATCCTGCGGCGCACCCAATCCTCGGCTTGTTGGTATGAAGTGGTGGCATAAAACCCCGTCCCATAGTCCAAGGTTCGGTTAGATTCCCTGATTTCTGGTTGTGCGACTCGCTCAAGACTTCCGTGATACAGTATCATGATGCTTTCTGTTTCCTAATGTTGATAAACTCGTCAATGTCCTCCAAAATCCATTGGTAGCTTTGCGTGTGTAAAATCTCGTAGTTTTCGGCCAAATAGTCAAGCACACCATATTGGTTTAGTTCTTCAAATGCTTGACCACCAGTCAAATGTTTGGCATTTTTGTATTGCTCAACGCAAAACGAAACGAAATACGATATTCTTTTTTGCTCGCTGTCCATAAGTGTGTTTAATGGCGCAAAAATAGTCACTTTTTGGTTTTGTCGCAACTATGAATGAAAAACATTCACTTCGTCACTTCAACAATCTTCTCCCCCAAGGCCAACTGTATCATGGCAATGGTTTTGCAGGTGAAATTGTGGCAAAAACATTTCTATTCGCTTTTTGGGTACAACGCCCTAAACAACCGCAAAGTTTCCTTGTTGGGTTTCTTGAACTCGCATGGTTCGAATTGGCATCTTGAATAAAAGGGTACAGCTGAGTATCCTTCTTCAATGTAGGCTTCCACGGTTAGAAACATACAACCAGCGGTATTCTGCCGTTGGGCCATGTCAGCAATAGCATTCACAATGGCTTTACCGATGCCTTTAGTGCGATGCTTTTCCTCAACTGCCAAATAGGCGATTTCCAAAGCAGGATAATGATGTTTGCTCAAAAAGGTATCAACATAGTTTTTCGACAAATCAGGCTTGTTGGCAGTATTGATGCCCTCCGCCATCTCTTCAAGCGAATCAGAATCCAATTCCAATGAATCAAAACTGAGTGCAAACATGGCCACCAATTCAGAACCAAGATGAACTGAATAGGAATTGCAATAGTGGTTGCGGATGCTGTCATTCAAACCTGAATGAATGAAATCATCCATGGCCTGAATGCCGCAATGGAAATTGACCAATGAAGTAGCATCTTCAATCTGTCGGATGGTCAAGCTATTCATGCCCATTCCACTTCGTATTTAGGAGTAGCTTCCTCAGTTTCGGTTGTTTTTTCTCTGTGCCACATGGCCAGCACTTCGCTCCAGATTTTTCTGGCGAATTCCCCTGTAATTATTTCCCTTTTTGAATCAATGCCTAACATGTTCGTGTGTTTTTATGCCGCAAAAATAGTCACTTTTTGGTTTTGTCGCAACTATGAATGAAAAACATTTACCTCACCACCTCCACAATCTTCTCCCCCAAGGCCAATTAAATATGGGCTATTGTTTTGCAAGTGAAGTTGAGACGAAACACAGATTTTTATATTTTTGCGCCTTCAAAACCTAACTCAAATGGAAAAACTCGAAAAAGCCTCAACCAAATGGTGGTTTTTCGTCATTTTGCTGACGGCACAATCTGTTTTGGTGCCTATCGTCAGCCGAAATTTCGACCCGAAGAATATCCAACAGATGGTCTATACAACACTTTCACATGCACCACAAGGACATTTGGGCGGGTTCAACATCCTTTTCCAATCCTTGTCGCTTTTGATGTTCGTCCTGCTTTTTGTGTTCAAAAACAAAGTCAGGACTTTGTTCAACGGGTATGTTGCCCTTTCCTATTTAGCCTTCGCCTTCATCCAGAACATAGCCGTCACGGAACGCTACGGATTCAGTGTGGTCACCGTCAATTTGGTGATGTTCCTCTTGGTAGCCTACGTTTTGATTCGAGAGACCATTAACCCCAAAAACCATTACGACTTCGGTAATTTGCGTTGGAAATACGCATGGATGATTGTTTTTGCTTTGTTTGCCTACCTCTGTCCCTTCACTATCCAAGGGGCATTCGATTGGAGCCCGTTGCATTTTTTCTATAAGAATTCCGTCACGGCTTTTTGCTTGACAACACCAGCATTTCTAACCATACTGACCTTAAACATTCCTAAGATTAACATCGTAACCTATAGGATTACCGCAATCATTGGCACCGTTATGGGAATCTACAATATGTTCAACTTCCTCAATCCTCATACGGTTTATGTAGGTATTATGCATATACCCCTGTTAAGTATTTCATTGTATTGCACCATATTGAGCTATAGGCTGACATCAAAGCAAAAACAAATGGAATCGAAACATCCTTTGCAATAATTCTGTACTTTTGTCCCCGAACCATACCGAGAACAACACTCGATGGTTGTTGCGAGCATTGTCACCGTAGCGTAAACAAACTGAATCACCTTACTCAAACAAACTCATCTCCCCCGTAGGCTTAATACGAGCCTTCCCCAAATGTTTGTACGCCAAATCGGTACACTCGCGTCCGCGAGGCGTGCGCATGATGAAGCCTTCCTGAATGAGGAACGGTTCACAGACTTCCTCGATGGTGCCAGGATCCTCACCCACTGCTGTGGCAATGGTGTTCACACCCACAGGACCACCCTTGAACTTGTCAATGATGGTCGAAAGAATCTTGTTGTCCATGTCATCAAGGCCGTGCTCATCCACATTGAGCGCTTTCAAACCGATGCGGGCGATGTCGATGTTTATGGTGCCATCACCTTGAATTTGGGCGAAGTCGCGGACACGGCGCAACAGCAGGTTGGCGATACGCGGCGTGCCACGGCTGCGACGCGCAATCTCAAAGGCAGCCGTATCGTCGATAGGTACACGCAAGATGCCAGCAGAACGTTTCACAATCTTGGCCAAAGTGTGCGCATCGTAATACTCCAAGCGCAGATTGATACCAAAACGCGAACGCAAAGGAGCGGTCAACAGGCCACTACGGGTGGTGGCACCTATCAAAGTAAAAGGATTTAGTGTGATTTGAATGCTGCGAGCGCTGGGACCCGTCTCCAACATGATGTCGATGCGGAAGTCTTCCATTGCGGAATAAAGGTACTCTTCCACCACAGGACTTAAGCGATGAATTTCATCAATGAATAATACATCGTTGGGCTCAAGGCTGGTGAGCAAGCCAGCAAGGTTGCCTGGTTTGTCCAACACCGGGCCTGAGGTCATCTTCATGCCCACGCCCAATTCATGCGCGATGATATGCGACAAAGTAGTCTTACCCAAGCCAGGAGGACCGTGCAACAAGGTATGGTCAAGGGCTTCGCCGCGTTGTGCAGCAGCCTTCACGAAAACGCGCAGGTTGTCAACCACTTGCTTCTGTCCCGCAAAGCTTTCAAACATGTCGGGACGCAAGGCGTTCTCGAGGTCTTTCTCGGCCTTCGTCAGATGACTCCCGTTCGCATCAAGGTTACTGTTCATAGGTTTGTTTTGCGCTACAAAGATACAACTTTCGACGGAAATTGGAATGTCATCAAAAAAATGTATCTTTGCAGCCTAAACTTCAAAGAAATGAAACGCATTATTTGTTTAATCATATTCACAGCTTCAGCACTACTGACCTTTGCGCAAAACCATGGTTCTCTCAATATTGACCAAGACAGCCGCATCGAAAGCCTCATCGCAAAACAGCGTTCGCTCTACCATATCGACAGCTCGTTCAGCGGCTACCGCATCCATATTTTCATGGAGATTGGCAACGAAGCCCTGAAACATGCTGAACAAGTGAAAAGGCAATTTGAAAGATCTTTTCCCGACATTCCGATTTATTTGACATATGCGGAGCCATACTTCCGTTTGCGTGCCGGCAACTTCCGCGATCGGGTGGAAGCTGAAAAATGCTTGAGACGAATCAAGCCGAAATATAAGGAAGCTTTCGTCACCTCGGACATGATTTACCGTCCGAGAGTCGACTTATATAAAAATGAAGAATGACGCAAATTTGCGTCATTCTTCATTTTAACCACTCCGTCACATTGTCGACGACAATACCCAACCGCAGGATGAATGCCTCTTCGGTGGCGAAACCGATATGAGGCAACATGACGAGATTAGGCGCGTCAAATAACGGATTGTCAAGTTTCAACGGTGGCTCCGTACCATAGACATCTGTGGCTGCTCCAGCAATCTTTCCTTGTTTCAATGCGTTTGTCAAAGCCATTTCGTTTACAACGGGACCACGTGCCGTATTAATCAGTATGGAGTTCGGTTTCATTAAGACGAAATCCTTCTCTGTGATGAAGTCGCGGGTCTCGGAGTTCAATGCTACATGTAGCGTGATGATGTCGGATTCTTTCAGCAAGGTTTCCTTGTCGACAAAGGTCACGCCTTCCACCTGCTTTGCCGTGCGGTTCCATGCCAGCACCTTACAACCGAAGGCATTAGCCAATTTTGCCACACGTTGCCCAATGTTGCCCATGCCGATGACACCAATGGTCTTACCACCGATTTCGCGCCCAGGCATGATGCCTTTGCTCTGACATTGACGCGTAATCTTATCGTTTTCAAGAACTTTACGATACACATCTATCATCATGGCGATGGCCAACTCAGCTACAGCCTCAGTACTGTAGCCGGCCGCATTCTTCACAACAATACCACGTCGTTGGCACTCCTCCATGTCGATATGGTCCAATCCTGTGAAAGCAATGGAGAGCATTTTCAGGTTGGAACAAGCATCGAGGAAGTCCTTTCGCAGGGGGATGTTGCTCTCGATAATGACCTCTGCGCCTTCGGCTCGGCGTTTCAGCTCATCGAGGTTTTCATTGCGGTCAGGATAGATGACGACCTCGTGGCCAGCCTTCTTCAGGCCTTCGCACGCGGCTTCAATCTGCTGGACCTTCAGGCCTAAGGGTTCCAAAAAGACGATTTTCATTTCGCAGCGATCATTTCGATTTCGACCAAAGCCTTCTTGGGCAGTTCCTTCACGGCAAAAGCGGCACGAGCGGGATAGTCACCTTTGAAATACTTGCCATACACCGCGTTCATCTCGCCAAAATAGCTCATATCGGCCAAATAACAAGTCGATTTCACCACATTTTCGAACGTGCAACCAGCCTCGTTGAGGATGGCCTCAAGGTTTTTCATGCTCTGCTCGGTCTGGGCAGTCACGCCTTCAGGCATCTCGCCCGTGGCGGCATTGATAGGAAGTTGACCCGAAATGAAAACCATTCCATTGGCTTCAATAGCTTGAGAATAAGGTCCGATGGCTCCGGGAGCCTTTGTTGTTGCGATAACTTTTTTCATTATTTTAGATTTAAATGATTTCGAGATTGCAAAAGTAAGAAAAAAGGTCATTGAGTTCATCGAAATATTATACCTTTGCAAACTGAAAAAATATATGCCATGACATTCAAAGAAATCCTTCGCAAGCTCAACAACCGTTATATCTATGCCACCTTGGCCTTTTTAGTGGTCATACTTTTCATCGACCAATTCAACCTCTTTGAGCAAATCAGGCTTAAAAAGTCGCTGAAGGACCAAAAACAGCAGATCGAGTATTACGAAAAAGAGCTTTCCGAGAGCAAACAATACCTGAACGCCTTGCAGAAAGACACCGCGACAATGGAAAAAGTGGCCCGCGAGCAATACTTGATGAAACGCGACAACGAGGTTATCTATCTAATTGATACGCAAGAATGAAACCCATCGGCACATGCCTTTTCCACTTGCTTCTGCTTTTGTTCCTGACCTTTGCGACAGGATCTTTGTTTTCACAAAACCACATTCTTAGCGGAAAGGTAACCGATGAAGACAACCACCAGCCCTTAGCCTTCGCAAACGTGGTCATCAACGAAGGGCAGCACGGCGTCATCACCGACATTGACGGAAAATATGAAATCACCTCCAGCCAAGCCATCACAAAAATCGTCTTCTCTTCCATCGGCTACGAGACGAAAACACTTGAATTGATGCCCAACCAAAAGAAATGCAATGTGGCACTGAAACCCACCGTCTTCAAGCTGAGCGAAGTCACCGTTGAAGCAGGCGAGAACCCTGCGCACCGCATCATCGACAGCCTGATGGCACATCGCAAGGCCAACAATCCCAACTCGTTAGCCTCATACAAGTATAACATCTACGACAAGATGGTCTTCACTATCGACAGTAGCGATTTTGGCAAGGCTCTCGCTCTTTCGAACCTTGAAAAAACCGACTTGCATTATTTCGACAGCATCCTGAAAAAGAGCGACATGATGGTGATGGAGACCGCCTCAGAGGTGCTTTTCAAAGCCCCCGACCGCAAGTTGCAGAACATTCTCGGCACCAAAGTGGCAGGCATGAAAGACCCCACCTTTATTTATATGGTCAACAGCATGCAAAGCATCAGCTTTTATGACGATCTCATCGACGTCATCGGCAAAGACTACGTCAATCCCATCAGTCGAGGCAGCAAAAACCACTATTTCTTCACGTTGGAATCAGTCAACCCCATCGGGCAGGGCGACTCGCTTTATGTGATTTCGTTCCATCCGAGGCTTGGTAGCACTTTCAATGGCCTACAGGGCACGATGACTGTCAACAGCGATGGCTGGGCTCTTCAAAGCGTGAAGGCTTCCCCCAACGACCAAGGCGGTTTGTTCATCGCCACCATCCAACAACTCTATCAAAAAGTGGACGGACAATGGTTTCCCAAACAACTCAACACCAACCTCAAGTTCCCTGCCATGGTGGTCAACATCGATGGCATCGACTTCCCCATGGTGGCCATCGGAAAGAGCTATCTGACAGCTATTGAGATCAACCCAGAGATCAGCAAAAAACAATTCTCTGACATCGAGGTATTGGTTGACCCAGACGCCGCCTACCGTGACGAGACCTTTTGGAACGAGCACCGCATCGACTCGCTCACCGAACGCATCAAGGCTACTTATATTTTCGTGGACTCCTTAACCCAAGGCACCAACATCTTTGACCGCGTGTTAGGTTTGACCGACAAAATGATGAACCAATCGGTACTTCCCCTCGGCTTCCTCGACCTTGACTTGGGAAGCATCATCAAGATTTCGGCCACAAGAGGCTTCTATCTCGGATTGGGTGCCTCCACCAACGACCGCCTTTCTCGTCACATCCGCATGAACGGTTTCGTGGGCTATTGGACCCGCATGAAGTATTTCGACTATGGAGGTGGCATCAAATGGCTAATCAACAGGCAACGCCAGATGGAACTTGGCCTACAATTCACCAACCAATCAGGGGCCTTAGGTGAATTTGGCGGCTTCTCTGAAAGCGGCTTGCTCTCGGAATCGGAATATAAATATACCTTTTATGAGAACATCCATTTGCGCCGAAACATGGCAGAGTTGCAGTTCTCGACACGCTTCGCCAACTATTTCAAGGCTTTTCTGAGTCTCAGCTCGAGCTACAATAAATACAATACACAGTTCTTCCTAACCCAGAGCGAGCCACTGACTCATGCTCAGTTTACTAACGCTGAAATCAAACTACGTTTCGCTTACAAGGAGAAATTCTTGAGCAAGCCCGACGGCATACAAACCCTGGGCACGCTCTACCCCATCGTGTGGCTCTCCTACCAACATTCCTTCCCTATTCTGGGCGGCCAATATGACTTCGACCGTATCAAATTCCAGGTATCGAAGAACTTCTACACCCGCTATATGGGTGTTTCCAAAGTCCTCTTCCAGGCTGGCTATGCCTCACAAAGCTGTCCCGTGATGGAAACCTTCGACATCCTTGGCACCTACGACCGTTTCGGACTCTATTCTCCAGGCAGTTTCAGCACCATGCGACTCGACGAGTTCTTCTGCGACCGTTTCGTAGCCTTATATCTGAGCCACAACTTCAGCGGGATGCTTTGGAAGACTAACTCTGCGTGGTTTAGGCCAGAACTGTCCGTCATCACCAACATCGGCTGGGGCGATATGAGACGCGCTGAAGATTACCACGACAAGAATTTCAAGACCATGGAGGAGGGCTACTTTGAGAGCGGTATTGTGGTTAACGGCTTGTTGGCCACGCCTTTGACAAAAATTGGAGTGGGCGCATTCTATCGTTACGGACCATACAGCCTGCCTAACATTTGGAGCAACTTCGCATGGAAATGGTGCGCCTCGATTAGTTTATAGTTGATAGTTATCAGTTGACAGATAAGAAGATATGAAGAGATTATTGTTAGGTGTTTGTTGCGTTTTGGCGTTACTGAGTTCGTGTGTCAACCAACCCCAAAAAATCGTGCTGCAAGGCTTGGCACAAGGTTCTTATTATGCCATCACCTATTTTGATGAACTGAACCGTAATTTCCAGCACGAAATCGACTCGATTTTCCATGCCGTGGATATGTCGGTTAACCTTTGGGTTGACAGCTCAGTCATCTCGAAAGTCAATCGGAATGAAGAGGTTACACTTGATTCCATTTTCATCGACAACTTCCGCATTGCCCAAAAAGCTGCACGCCTCTCCGATGGCTACTTCGATCCTACCATCTCGCCCATCGTGGCAGCTTGGGGCTTCAGCTACAAAAGCGGCGACAGCATCACACCGCAACTAATCGACAGCCTAAAACAGTTGGTCAATTACCAGAAAATCCGCATCGAAAATGGAAAGATCGTCAAAGAGAACCCGAATATGAAACTGGATTTCAACGCCATAGCCCAAGGCTACACCTCCGATTTGATTGCGTCATTTTTGGAAAGTCGGGGCATCAAGAACTATCTGGTCGACACAGGCGGCGAAATCATGGCACGCGGCAGCAAGCCCAATGGCCAGCCATGGATTGTGGGCATCGAAAAACCTGCCAAGAACTGGGATTCGGAGCAAGTTGTGCAAACCCGCATCACCTTGCGCGACAAAGGCTTGGTTACCTCGGGTAGCACTCGAAAATATGTGGAGCGCAACGGCAGACGTTATTCTCACTGCATCGACCCTAAGACAGGCTATCCTGTAGAGCACAATGTGCTCAGCGCGACTGTTATGGCCGAAAACTCCGTCTGGGCTGATGCCTTGGCCTCCATCTGCATGGTGATGGGCATGGAAAAGTCGTTACCGCTCATCGAAAGCATGGACGGTGTGGAGGTTTATTACATTTTCGTCAATGATCAAAACGAATTGGAAACCTTTGCCACTGAAGGGTTTCAGGAACTTATAATCGATTAACGATTATCTTCGTTTTTCATCCTCAAGGGTCTCCAAAATGGCCTCAACCATATTGTAAGCTCCGTCATAAACGTCTTTAATTGTCGCGTCGAGCATATAGGCTGGCGTGGTGAAGACCAGCAGTTCGTTGTCGGCGCATACGTCGCCATGTTCGGTCTGCACATGGAAAGCTCCCATCTTACGGACGTTATCGGCATCAGGTGTGCCTTCTTTACCCAAAGTGACGCACACACCAGGCAGCAGCTTGGCGAACAACACGGGAGAAATGCACATGCCACCCATGGGCTTGTTGGCTTCGCGTGTCTCAATGATAGCACGAGCCACATCGGGTTGAACCTCCATGTCGGCACCCTTGAAAGCATAGTCGCAAAGGTTTTTAGCTGCACCAAAACCACCACTGAAAAGCAGACCGTCATAATCTTCGGCCTTGTAGTCCTCAATGGGCAAGATACGCCCACGCGCGATGCGGGCAGCTTCAGTGAGGATGTTGCGCTCCTCCTTGACAGCATCACCTGTCAGGTGGTTGACAACATCATGCTGCGAACGATTAGGCGCAAAGCATTGGTACTCACACTGATGCTGGTCGATTGAAAGCAATAATGTAGTGGCTTCATGGATTTCGCTGCCGTCCTTGTGACCGCAGCCTGAAAGAATTACTGCAAATTTTTTCATGATGTTTCGTTTTGAATTTGAAGCAAAGGTACAGAAATTCCCCTGAAATTGCCAAAATCGCCAGAAAGAATTTTCAAAAATACCCATTCAACTCTGCGGAAAGTGATTTTTTTTGATAGATTCCGCAGAGTTGAAGCATGTTTTTCTGACAACAAAACACAAAAAAAGGGCACCCTACCAGAGATGCCCTTTCCCATTCATAATTGAAAAAGCTTTACTCTTTTACGATTTTCCCTTGCAGCAAACCGTCCTTGGTGCTGATGCTGTAGAAGTAAACACCAGGCTTCCAAGTGCTACCATCAATGATGAATTCTTTGGTTTCAGCGCAGTTATAGGTTTTGCTGTAAACTTGCTCGCCCAACACATTGTAAACAGCAATGTTGGCCTCACCTTCAACGGCTTGTGCTGCGGTGATTTTCACTTCGCTGGTGAAGGGGTTGGGGTAGATTGTATGGGAAAGCGTGGTTTGCTCATTGAGGGAATCCCAATGGCCCACATAGAAGACATTGTACAGCACTTGTTCCATCTTGTTACCCGCCTCATCAGTGAGGATGAACTTCAAAGAAACCCAATCATTATTGTACATTCCGGCAAGTTGTCCAAGAGGAATGTTGAAATAGTTACCATAGTTTTCATGGAACATAGTTTGGTCTTCTTCGAAGAATAAATGCATCCAGTATATACCACCCTCATCTTCCAAAGAGCAAAATGCTTCAATATTAGGCTTGCCGTCATATTGCATATAATCATAATGGCCTCCATAAGGACCTTCATCGGTCCAATGTGGTGAAAAGTCTCCAGCGGCGAAATAAATATTGGAGCCAGGCAGTTGGGGTATTTCTATGCTTTCTTTCCCATTTTCATCTTTAACTTGTAGAATGGTCATAGTTGGTGCCGTGACATCTTCCCTATTGAAATCAAATTCGATGTGGGTATGGTTGTTTTTCTCAACACCAGCAACGATAAGATGCTTATTGTTGATATCTATGGTAACATGGCCAGGAAGCTCGTTTTGGTATTCCATTCCAATGATCCATTTATAAAGACTGTCGTTGAAGATTTCTTCGCCATTATAGGTAACAATGGCACGAGCGCAATTATCACCCACCCTATCGTAAGCATTATCTCCTATAGAAAACACGTTAGGGGTAAAAGTATTCTTTCCAGATAACGATTCGCTCGCTTTGATAGCATAAGCTTGATAATAACTTAATGGAGTTCTTCCTTCCATAACTATCAAATCCTCAGGATCGCTGATGATTGTGGCGGGTGTTTCTTGAAAATAGCCCAAATAATTAAGAGGTATCGCTCCTTCATTGCCCATTATGTTTTTGGGCATCCCAAAAGACTCATGAACAATTTGATTATCGGCATTATGATACAAACCAGGTGCCACAACACTGTTTTCGTACACAGGAGAATTGTTATAATTAACACGAGATTCGTAGATAGTTGGTAGTAATAGCGGTTTGGTGTCATAGGTATAATCGTGAAGATTCGTGACTTTGTTGTTTGAATAGATGGTGATTAATTTGTTGGCGTCGAAAGACAAATGTTCGTTATACCCCCCTGTGCCAATGAAAGTGTTTTCATCAAATCTTTCAAACCAATTAATGTTATAATATTTTAAGTTTCTGTTTAAAGACCTGTCACCTTCATTGAGAGTAAAAATTACTTTGTAATTAATCAAATCATTTGCATCATTTGTTAGTATAACATTGTCGGATAATCCGACTATTGGAAAGTTGATATTGTAATTCACTTGTTCTGTAGTATACAGACTTGCATTTACAATAACAAAGGTCCTCTCATCAAAACCGTTATATCGCAGTTTGGATATTTCAGATAAATACGTTGACCCAACTAAAGAGTTTAGGATATTCCAAGGTTCATTCCATTTGGAGCCTCCCAACCATCTGAATGAAATTTCATAATCAGTTGAAACATAGTCTTTCAAAGATAAAAGTTGCCCATTTTCATCTACAGCATCAATGCCAATGGTGTATATACATTCATCAAAGGATGCATCGATTGTTATATCATCAAAAACAGCAACCGAGTCATATATAATGAAACCTGAACACTTCACATCATTTTCATCATAGTATTGCCCATTAACAAGAATGTCATAATAACCTTCTTCAACTTCTTCGGAAAACGAATTGCTAACTCTATTATAATAATTGTCCCCAGCCACATAAATGGCTCTTGGGAATCTGCCTCTTTCCGTATTAATGGTTAGCGTATGCGTTATAGCATTTTCCCTGAGATCAGTCATGGGTTTATTCATAGTTGAACATTGAATCATGTTGTCATCAATTTGTGTAACTTCAATGTTATCCGATGCCACAATAGTGGTTGAGCGCGTTTCCCCATCGCCGAATGTGTAGCGGTTTTGGGCGTTAAGGCTGGCAGTTTCCATTAGAAGCCCAACTGCCAAGAGCATCATTTTGTACATGTTCTTCATAACTCTATTATTTTAGTGTTTGACATTTTTGAATTGTTGTTTTCAACCAAAAATTGAAATCGCTGACAAAAGTATTTCAATTCAAAAAGCTGTCAAGAGAAGAGCTCTGTTAAAGGGGTGTCACGCGAAAATTTGTAGGTGTCATATTGGTGTCAACATAAACCAAGTTACTTTCTATCAGTATTTTGATAGAAACTCACCTAAATCCACATTGGGGTCGGAAATGCCCAAAGATTTGCGTAGTCTTTTGCGTGACGACTTCACGCTGTCGATACTCACATTGTTCAAGTTGGCGATTTCCTTGATGTTCAAGTTGGCTTTCACCAGAGCGCAAAGCCGTAGTTCATTTATAGTTAAATCGGGGAAATCCTGCTTCAGATGAGTGTAGAAGTCAGGATGGACTTGTACGAAATAATAGTCGAAGTCCTTCTTTGAGCCATCATCAATCATACCCTTCAAATCACGAATAATCATTGGTAAGTTGTTTCCATTTGCTTTTGGGTTGTTTTCCAAATGGGTCAATTTCTCAATCACCTCTGTCAATACTTCGTTGGTTTGCATCTGCCCCATGGTCTTGGAGGTGATTTCGCGGTTACGTAAATCCAGTTTTTGTTGTAACAAAGCTTCTTTCTGCCGTTTGTCTTTTATGAGGAAAAGTACGATAACGGCAACAAAAACAATCACTAAAATGGCAATGATGACTATAAATTGCTGGCGTTGCCTTATGATTTTTCGTTCGGTTTCGTATTGTTGCTCCAGCATTCTGGTTTCTTTTTGACGAATGATTTCGTTCACCCTGTCTTTGTCTTGGAGCATGAGTACAACGTTACGGATAGAGTCGTATTCCAACATGCATTTCATAGCATTCTGGTAATCGTGCATGGCATACAAAGCGTTGGCTTTTTGTTTAATACAAATTGCCAGTCTGTTGTTGTCTTGAAGCGAGTCGGAAATCTGGATGGATTTTTCTGCGAGCAGCAAAGCCATGGGATAATTGCCTTTCTCTGCCGCAATACTACTTGCATTTTGATGGATGAGGGAGTTCATGTACAAAAACTCGGGACCGAACCGTGTTTTATCAAGACATTCCTCAAACATTTGCTCGGCTTTGTCGAAATCTCCAAGTCTGCTATAAACAACTCCTTTAAAATGCGTGATTACCAAACTGTCAAACAAGGAATTGGAAACCAGCAAAGCCGAATCTATGTAAATCAAAGCGCTATCGTAACATTCTTTTCCATCGTAAGCTGATGCAATATTCTCATAATACATGGCCACTTTCTCTCCTCTTAACGCTTCCTTGAAAGCTGCAATGCCATCATCATAATTTTTCATTTCATCCTGGATTACACCAAGATTGTTCAACAAACGAGACCGAACGGCGGCATAAGAATCACCTAGAACTTCCAATCCTTTCTGAATGGCCTCATAACCTTCCGGAAACATGTTCATATTTCTATAATAACTACTTTTGGCCAAATAAATCCTTCCCAACAACAATCGAGTTCGGTCGGTCAAACGCTGTGTTTCAACTTGAGTTAAGACATTGTTAAGTTCTACAAAAGCATTGGTGTAATCTTTTCTCTCCAAATCACAGATGGCCAAATAATAATCACTTATTGCTTTCCAATAGTTATCTTTCAGTTCATTGACAAGTTCAGAAAGGTCATTGATGTAAAACTCAGCCTCCAGAATCCGATGTTTGTCATAGTAGAACATAATTGCTGCATCCAATGCTTCCGCCCGTGCAACATTAGTTTCGCGATTTTCTTTCAAACGTCCCACCAGCGAATCCGGCAAAGGCAGCACATCTTCGCTGTTTTGCGGGAAAACACTCAAAGCGGACAAAACAAGAAAAAGGAAAAGAAAGCATTTTTTCATAAAAGTGTTTTATCGTTAGTTGAGGCAAAAGTACAACTTTCTTTCAAAACCATATCTGTTTCAGGATTACTGAGGCAAGAAGATTTTGATGTATTGGAGAAAATCTGGTTTTGAGCAACAATGCGTCGGTAAAAACGACATTATCTTTCTGCTCAATTCTTCAGTCTCTTAAGCAGGCCAATGGGATGATCTTCACTCCATCAGGACGAGTGTAGGCTATTTTGCCGCCTGTAACCACAATCATAAGGTCTGGCTCACGTAGAGGCACTTGCTTCTCTTTCTTGTTGTATTCCCTAATAAGGTGCTTTAATTCCACAAGATGTGACGCTCCTTCTTCAATCTCTTTACTTCCTAACTTGCACTCTACGAGAGCATAACGTCCATCGGCAAGGTGCAGAACGAGGTCGGACTCCAACCCATACCGGTCTCTATAATGTGAAATGTGTGAATCAAAATCAAGTGTGTATGCCTTGAAATCACGAATGCACATCTGTTCAAAAATGAAGCCGAAAGTCTTCAACTGATACAAAAGAGCCTCGGGAGTAAGACCAAGTGCTGCTACGGCAATGGAAGGATCGACAAAGGCACGTTTCGGCCCTGTACGAATGGCGGTTTTGCTACGAATAGCCGGACACCATGCATCGATGTCGCATATCACGAAGAGTTTTCTCAAAGCGCCTACATAATCGTCAAATGTAGGCTCTGTACACGACACTTCACCAGAAGCAGCCACATCCGCCATTAGCGTGGTTTTTTTCGACAACGTTGAAATGTTTCTTGCATACGAGCGTAAAATCATCCGGGTAAGCAATTCGTCACGCGACACACCGTCCACACGGCTAATATCCTCAGAGCATACCGTCTTGACATAATTGCGCGCCACCAGCAGTTTTGCCTTTTCGCTCATAATATTGACCGTTGCAGGCCATCCACCACGGCATCCACAGAAAACCAATTCTTCGATCGATAAGTCAGACTCCACCCCGTCAATATCTAACTTGGGATTGTTGAACAATTCCATCAGTGAAATCTTTCCATTCGAATCGCACGACTCCCATAGACTCATCGGCAGCATGTTCATTTTAGATATACGGCCTGTACCCGAATGATGTATCTTTGACTTGTCTACCGCATTTGAACCCGTCAGAATAAACTGGCCAGGAATTGCCCTGTTGTCAACCATTGTCCGAACTGCATCCCAAAGCACCGGAGCATCCTGCCATTCATCTATCAGACGTGGCGTAGCACCGTTCAACAAAAGGGAAGGCTTTGTGACGGCGGATGCAAGATACTCGTCACGCATATCCACGTCTTGAAGTTTAATGACGCTTTTGGCCAATTGTTCGGCCGTTGTCGTTTTCCCACACCACTTCGGCCCTTCAATCAACACAGCGCCAAAGGCCTCAAGGTGTTCCTTGAGAACTGCATCTGCTGTACGTTTCAAATAACCCATGTTATATCATATTTGAATTACGCTGCAAAATTACTGATAATAATTGGATTAGAAAAACTATTTTTGCTTTTTGTGGTGTTTTACTTTTGCTTTTTGCGGTGTTTTATTTTGGTTTTTTGTGGCATTTTACTTTTGCTTTTTGCGGTGTTTTACTTTTGCTTTTTGCGTAATCAATGACACCACTCAGGTTTCCGTTTCTCAAAAAACGCCTTCATTCCCTCTTGGCCCGCCTTGGAGATACGTTGATTAGCAATAGCTACTGAGGTCTGCATGAAAACGGGATTGTAGCGGTCGTCGGTACCCGTCACCATACGGAGCAGGTTCTTGCATTCGGCGATGGCATCGGGCGAGGCTTGCAGGAAATGGTCAATGTATTGCCGTTCAGTATCAATCATCTCAGCCTCACCGACAACAACATTCACCAAGCGGAAATCCTTGGCCTCATTGGCAGTGAAACGGCAACCTGTGAGCATCAGTTCTTTAGCGGCGGTAGTCCCGATTTTGCTCACCACGAAAGGCGAAATGGTGGCCGGCGTGATGCCCAAGCGTACCTCTGAAAAGGCAAACTTTGTGTTCTTTTCGGCAATAACGATGTCGGCAGCGGCGATGATGCCATTGGCTCCGCCGATGCAGGCGCCATGCACATCCACAATGACGGCCTTATCGCAATAATAGATGGTCTGAAATAGTTTAGAGAGCTTCTCGGCATCGGCGATGTTCTGGTTGTAGCTGAAACCCGCCATATCCTTCATGTAGGCCAGGTCTGCACCAGCACAAAATGCAGGACCGTTGCCTTTCAGGATGATGACACGGATATCGTTGCGGCTATTGAGCCAGTCGAAAACCTCGGTCAGTTCGCGTATCAGTTCGGCATTCAACGCGTTGCGCACCTCGGGACGGTCGAGGTTAACCCATGCCATACTTTCGCCCAATTGTACTTTTATCGTTTTAAAATCCATTGTAATCAGTTGTTCAGTTGTATGTTGTTCAGTTGTTCGGTTTGGAATTGAAATGCAATAATCGGAAAAAAATGCCAATTTGTCGCAATCGGTACGCATTTTTTCCGTTTATTTGCAAACGGAACGATTTTGGATAGGGAGGGCAAACACGCAGATTTGCCTTTACGAACAAATAAACGAACAAATGGAAGAAAACAACTTCAATAACGGACTCGACGACCTCTTGAACATGTTCAAGAAACTCATGGAGAATCAAGACCTTGACGCCATTCCAGGTATCAATGAAGAACAAAAGGAACAGCTGAAGATGTTTCTTGAGGACTTCGATGAAATCAAAGACGACATGAAAGTCGAGATATACAAATTGGATCCTTTTACAAAACAAATGGTGGGCATGGTGATGGGACAATTGAAGAATTTTACTGGTGACCCACAGCAAGCAAGTCAAAACGTTGTGCCACAAGAGCCCCCTGTCAACAAGGAGAAACAACTGACCGACATTCCAGGCACCACCGAGAACTTGGAAGCCAAGATAGAAGCCATTGACAAACGCTTGCGCCATCCCGACCTCACCGAAGAGGAAATCAATCAGCTGCTTGATGAACGCACCTCCATAATGAAAGAGTTAGAAATGTAATCATATAGACGCTTCGACCGGCTCGGCAACCTTGACTTTTCGGTGATCCCCGAGCTTGTCGAAGAGCCTTTTAATTGTCAAAAACAAATCAAAATATTAAAATGAAGAAAGTACTTTTCACCCTCATTGCAATGGTTGTCTCAATGACTTCCTTTGCCCAACTCATTGCCAATAAAACAGATAACAAGTTCACCGTAAACCTCGACCTTTTCAGTGACTTCCAACTCGCTCCCAGCGACAACTGGGATCCACGCGGTTTCAACCAAGGTGTGAGTTTCGCGTTAACCTACAATTTCCCTTTGGGCGAAAGCCAAAAACACACGGTGTCAATCGGTGCAGGTTTGTCATCGCACAATTATTTCTCCTACTCGCGCATCTTGAATCCTTACACCAACGGAGATTTAGTATACCAAGAATACCGTGGCGTAGAGAATTTCAAGCGTTATAAGGTCAACCCAACCTATGCTGAGATTCCTTTGGAGCTTCGTTTCCGCATTAAGGATGCCGTTAAGATTGGCGTAGGTTTTAAAGTAGGCATAATGTTGGCCACAAAAACCAAATATGTTGGTCCCGATGACGAGGATGGCACACTTACTGACGGTAGCGGCGTCACCGTTCATGAGAAACTTTGCTACATCAACAATGTCGAGCGTATGGCCTACTCCGCCACCTTGCGTGTCGGTTGGAAATGGGTGAGTGCCTTTGCCGCCTACCAAATCAACCCAGTGTTCTCGGTCGGCCACAACGCCCCAGTCTTCCATCCGCTATCGGTAGGTTTGACGTTTGCTCCATTCTAATGATTGCTTCGTGCCTCGCAAATCAAAGATTCGACGTAGTCAATGACGCAAAGCGTGTCAAAATGGATTACTGAAGAAGCCGAACGAGTGGGCTTTGATGCTTGCGGCATTGCTAAAGCGACAGCTCTGGATGAAGAGTCGGCACATGTGGAGCAATGGCTTGAAGGCAAACGTGAAGGCGAGATGGATTACCTGACCCGCAACAAAGAAAAGCGTTACGACCCACGTCTCTTAGTGGAAGGTACGAAATCCATTGTCACCGTACTTTACAATTATTTTCCCAAGCAGGAAATCGGTAGTTCAAGCAAGTATAAAATTGCAAAATATGCTTACGGTAGCGACTATCACGATGTCTTGAAACGTAAAATGCGGCAGCTTTTGGCACGCATTGAGACACAAACTGGAAAGTTGGAAGGCGTACGTATATTTGTAGATTCTGCGCCTGTACTCGACCGCGCCTGGGCAGTACGTTGCGGCTTGGGCTTTATCGGCAAAAACACCACATTAATCCATCCTCCATTGTCGTTGACTGCGTCTCGCAGTCAAACTTATGAAAAAGGACAAACTGCGGGACGCAGTTTGCGACAATGTGGGGGTTCATTTTTCTTCATCGGACATCTGTTTCTGCCCATAGAATTGGCGGAAACAGGAAAACCTTTGACCAACCATTGCGGTCGATGCACCAAATGCCTTGATGCTTGTCCCACAGGCGCTTTGGAGGCTCCCTTCCACATCGATGCCCGCAAGTGCATCTCCTATTTGACCATTGAATACAAAGGCAGCCTTGCTGGGATTGACCCAAAGACCTTTAAAGGCTGGATGTACGGTTGCGACATCTGTCAAGATGTGTGTCCATACAACCGTTTCGCCCTACCCAATAAAGAGCCTGAGTTTCAGCCTTCGGAACAACTCTTGAGCATGAAAGAGAGCGATTGGGGAAAGTTGAATCAAGCTGATTTTGAGTCACTTTTCAAGCACTCCGCCGTGAAACGTGCTGGTTATGAAGGCTTAAAACGGAATATCGAATTTATCTCAAAGGAGAGTTGATGTTATAGGTCAACGTGAACTGGATGACCTTGTTATAATACTGGTTATAGAACCACCCTGGATTGCCCGTGAAGCGGCACGGCACAACGGAATACATAAAGCGCGCCCCGACGCCCCAATGATCGCTGAGAGCGAAATGAATGCCTCCATTGGCTGTCATGGAGAAGAAATTCCAACGCGATGTAGTTACTTCATAATCAGCATCCACGTCTTCAGTGGCCCTCAAACGGATATCAACACTGACACCCGCCTCCAAAGCAATAAAATCCAATGGCCGACCATTGACGCGGAAATATCCCAAATCATATCGCAACATCAATGGAATCTCGGCGTAATGTAAACGCAGACTGTAAGGATTGTAATAATACTCCGTCACCTCCTTATGCGAAGAATGGGCACCAAGAAGAGAGTACTTTAACTCCATCTGTGTTGAGAGATGGTCATCCAAGGGCAAATTCACGTATGCCCCTGCCGTAAAGCCCAACTGATGAAAACCTGCATAATGGTCGCCATCCACTTGGCAGAAAGTAGGACCAACGATGAGTCCTCCATTAAAAGATTGGCAGAAAGTTACCTTAACTCCTGCGAACAAAAAGATGAATAACGCAAAAGAGCATAATAGTTTTTTCATAACAATTACATTTTCAATCCAATAAAGCTTGATAATGATGGTATCTATCCATGATTTCCTCAACAAAACGGTAGGTTTGGGTGCCTCTCAAAAAACCACTTTTGCAACAGGTGTCATTGAGATATTTCGATTTGTTTAGGATATAATAATCAACATTGTCGTCCCACAAGTCAGGGGCCTTGCCATATTTCTGAGCAAGCCGTTGCGCATCATAAACATGGCCCAAACCCGCATTATAGGCAGCCAAAATGAACTTCACCCGCTCCAGACTATCAACAACCTTGTTTTTCAACGACTTGTCCAAATACGAAATAAGCTTTCCGCCCGCGTCTAATTGTTCTTCGACTGATGAATCATAGTCGATTCCGTATCTTTTCATCACCGAAGGCATCAGCTGCATCAGTCCGAAAGCCCCTTTCTCGCTTTCCAAATCCACTTTAAAGCGCGATTCTTGGTAAATCAAAGCTGCCAGCAAACGCCAATCCCAGCCAATTTTTCTGGCTGTTTTCTTAATGGAGTTGTCAAAAGACGACAAGCGTTTATTCGATTCCTCGCGTCTTGACGAAATATACTTGCCATTCTTCACATAGCGCAACATCACCTTCCTGAGGTGCTTTTGCTCGGCGTTGTCAATCCAATCGTTCAAAGCCTTTAGAAGTGATGTATCGTTGTTTTGCTGCTTAATCGCCCACCCAATGGGCTGTTCCAAGCTGATAGCAAGTTTCGTATCCACACTGTTGAGATTATAGGAAGCCATCCTTGCAATATATTCATCCACAACGGTATAGTCAATTTGACCTTCGTTCACCAAACACATCAGCTCGACAGGGTTGAGTGTATCGCATTCCACCACATAGATGGTGTCGCCGATTTCTTCTGAAAGGTGTTCCAACACTTTTGCGGAATGAAGTCCTTTGGTCACATGCACGGTTTTTCCTGCCAAGTCGAGCGGTGAGCGCAGCAATTGGCTTTCGATTTCGTTTTTCGTCGACATCGAGCCCCAGTCCTTAGGCATTCGCTGAACGAGAACACTTTTCTGAGTAAAGATTGGATTCGAAAGCAAGTATTTCTTTTTCAGTTGTTTGGTCAAGCCAACACCAGTAGCCAACACATCTACCCGTTTTGAATCCAGCAATCTGAAACAGCTGTCCATGTTATCGTTCACAATCATCTCAAGTTTCAAATCGTAGGTGTCGCAAAAATCCTTCAGCAATTCGTATTCAAAACCCGAAGGATGATTGTTATACATATTATAATTAATATCGCTGCAATTGGTCACCGCAACCAAGACACCTCGTTCTTGAAGATGTTCAAAAACCGTTAAAGTGTCTTTTGGCATTTGGAGCTCCTCCGTCACTGTTTCCTCTTGTTTTTCATCAGATATATCGATTTCATTTTCTTTTGACTTCCCCACATTATCGCAAGAGTAAAGGAAACAAAATGAAACAATGATTCCTAAAATAACGAATGTTTTTATCTTCATCATATAGCATTTTGGCGCGGTAAAAATACAAAAATTTATTTTTTGCATGAAAAAAGAGCCTAGATTGGGGGTAAATTTGTATTTTTGTAGACTTATTTTGCAACGAAAATGGCCAAAAAAATACAAGACCCTGACTTTTGGTATAGCTTATTTTTACCTTATGTAAACTGGCACACACGTCGGGCATACCGAAGGTTCGAAGTGCATGGGAAAGAGCATCTTCCAAAAAACAGCGCCGTGATTTTTGGTGTCAACCACAGCAACACACTGATGGATGCCTTGGTCTTGCTAGCATCGAACAATGCGAAAAAAGTATTCATTGCACGTGGCGACATCTTCAAGAACCCGGCGGTGGCTAAGTTGTTGAACTTCTTCCGTATCTTGCCCATATTCCGCATACGCAACGGCGTGGCAGCAGTACGTAACAACGACGAATCGCTCAACAAGGCTGTCGATGTCATCCATGACCATGTCGACCTTTACCTCTTCCCCGAAGGTACCCATCGCACCAAACATTCGCTGATGCGCATGGGGAAAGGCTTGTTTCATATTGCCGTCGACGCAAACAAGCAATTTGGTGACAAAAGTCCGGTCTACATCATCCCCACGGCCATCGAATATGGCGACTATTTCCGCTTCCGTAGCACGACGATGATCAATTTCGGCCAACCCATCAATGTGACGGAATTCTTCAAGCACACCACAGAAGAAAACGAGGCCGCCAACATCAACCTGCTGAAAGACCAACTCCATGACGAAATTTCGAAACTCTTCACCTACATTCCCGACGATGACGACTACGATGCCATTTGGGAAATCGTGAAGATGAAAAACGAAAAACGCTCTGGCGGTCTTTACAAAAAGATGCTCCGGAATCGAGCTACAGTCGACAAAATATTGGCATTCAAGGAAAAACAACCTGAAGAAGCCCAAAGCCTTTTCAAACGTGTTATGGACTTCGCTGCCGAACGTAAGCGACAGAAAATTTCCGTCACCTCGACGGCAAAGAAATATCCTTTGCTTGATTCTTTATGGAAACTGGCCGTTTTGCTTATAGGTTTGCCTTATTTTGTAGCATCGGCAGCAGTCAATCTCCCTGTCTGGCTGACCACTTTGATTATCAGGGGAAAACTGAAAGACAAAGCCTTCAGCAACACCGTCAGCTTCGGTGTAGAGTTCGTGCTGTTTCCCATCATCTTCATCGTGGGCACCATCATCCTGTTCTGCAACCTGCCTTGGTATTGGGCCTTGCTCGGAGCAATATTACTCCATTGCTCCTACATGGTATTTGTTGACTATTGCGAACTGTGCCGACGCTGGATTTCCGATTTGCGCTGGACCTTCAAGACACGCTTGCGCAAACAATACAAAGCATTGAATCTCAACAAACTATTCTAAAATAATTCCCATGTCACAACGCTGGATCATTCCTGACATTCATGGCTGCGCCCAAACGGTGAAGGTGCTGCTTGAAAACATGCTCAAGGTCACGAAACACGACCAACTTTACTTCTTGGGCGACTACATCGACCGCGGTCCCGATGGCAAGGGTGTCATCGACTATCTCATGCAACTGCAAAAGGAAGAATACAACGTGCATTTCATCAAGGGCAACCATGAGGACATGTGCGTGAAAGCCTTTGAAGCCGACAAAAAGAAAAAACTCTTCGGTGGCAAGCACACTGAACAAAAGGAATGGGAGGCTGTAGGCGCCAAAGAAACGCTGAAAAGCTTTGGCGTGAAACATCCGCGCGAGATTCCACAAATGTACATTGACTGGATGAACGCCTGCGTGCCTTATATCGAATTGGAAGAATACATCCTCGTGCATGCCGGCATGAACTTCAACATTGCCGACCCGTTTGAGGATACCAAAAGCATGATGTGGACCCGCAAGTTCAAGGTCGACTACAATAAATCACATGGAAAGAAGATTATCCACGGTCACATCCCCGTCGACTACAGCTTCATCAACTTGGTCATCGAGAACACCCAAAACCACGATTTCATCGCTTTGGACAACGGCGTTTTCGTTACCGACAAACCAGGATTGGGGAATCTAACTGCGTTTAATCCCGACACAAAGCAGATTATGGCGCAATCCAATATGGATTTCTGATTAACGCGTCCCGACGACAATAGCGTTTTTAAATTGTTTTACCTTACCTTCGAAATTGAAGACCTCGGTCACGGCAACATAGACGCCGACAGGAACCTTGTTGCCGTTGTTGTCGAGGCCGTTCCAAAGCACGCTACCCTCCTGCCCTACTAGCTCGCCTTTGGCCAAGTGTCGGATTAATTGTCCGGCCACATTGAAGATGTAGATGTTCATCGTGTAGCCCGTCTCATCGAAATGGTAGTTAATGAAACAGGCATCGTCGAAGCCGTCACCGTCGGGCGAGAAGATGTCGGGGTTGATGGAAATCTCATCGTTAGAAGGCTCGGCGCTCTGCATCATCGAGTTCTCGTAGCCCGGCGTACCGAAATGCACGCTTTCGGTGGCGGAATGCCAGTTGTTGGCATCCATCGAAGGCTGGTCAAAGGCGACGCGCTCCAAAGCCACACCTTTGGTGACTTTAAGCAAAGGATAGTGCATCTTCTCGGAGAAGGCCATTTGGTCGACCACCGTGCCATCCTTGCTCATCAAAATGGCTGTACCTCCTGCGTTGGCATAGCTCGGGAAGGATGCCATCTGTACGAAGTTATCCGTCGGGCAGTCGTATTGTTGGCCAACGATTTCGCTGTTGGTGGAGAGCAAAACATAAGTCTTGGGAAGGAACAAACGGCTGTCAGGCGTGATTTCCTTCAAGGTAGTATCAGCAGGATTGGGAAAGCTCTCCTTAATGACACCGAGCATCAAATTGCTGAGGTCGAAGGTCTTGTCCGTGTTGTTGTAAAGTTCCACATAGTCCACGCCAGGCGCGATAGGGTCGAAAAGGATCTCATTAATCAGAATCTCGCCTTCCGCGATGTCGTTCGGAATACCGAACTGCACGCGAGTATCGGCTTCAATGGTTGTTCCCACGCAGTTGGTCACGCCATTAATAACCAAAGTATAGACCAAACCTTGCTCGAATCCGCGGTCGAATTGGAGCTCCACATAGGTACCATCCATGGGATTAATGACCGTCTGCTGGGGATGCTCATTCGTCTCTTCCACAAGGAAGTGTTGCGTTTCAAGAAGGTCGGCAGCATTCATCTGTTGGTCGAACCACAATTGGACGATTTGGTTGCCGAACATGCTCACGCGCTCCACTTTAGGCGCAACATTGTTTTCACCGTTCACCGAATTAATGCGGCCTGGCGTGCCACCCGAAGCATCTATCGAGGCTGTCCAGTTGGAGGCGCCAGCGCAGGGATTCATCGGGTCGATTTGCTCCACCGACCAGCCGCCGCTGGCCTTGTCGGGATCGTGGTACCAATTGTTGCTGAAGTTGACACGAGAAATCAAAACGCCAGCCTTACTGTAGAGGTACATTGCCGAGGAAGCGTTGCCCACCGAGAAGCTGCTGAAGCCGATGCAGTCGCCATAATCGCGTAGTTCGACCACGGCATCATTGTGGCAAAGGATGACATAGCCATGCGGGGCAAGGACAAAGTTGCCAAAGGTATTGTCGTTCGAGCCAATTTGTATCTGCCAGTCTTTCAAGTCGATGCCGAACTCCGTGGTATTGTAGAGCTCCACATACTCCCATTCGGGCAGGCCCACCACGGGGTTGGGATCCGCCATAATCTCGTTGATGACAATATCGTATTCCGAGGCTTCGTAGATGGAAAAGGCCATGGTTGTCGGGTCCATCATGTTGTTCCACAGGTCTTTGATACCACTGACATTCAGCGTGTAATTAATACCGTTGCCGATTTCGCGTTCGAACTCCAAGACCACTTGAGCTAGATTGGTGCCGAAGCTA
>Ga0247611_10001854_pt1 | contig 36406 bp, 36 predicted proteins | sample 177DNAGHGhighgp2_FD_192422 | JGI IMG/M metagenome (GOLD analysis project Ga0247611, IMG submission 192422) | Sheep rumen microbial communities from Palmerston North, Manawatu-Wanganui, New Zealand - 1770 DNA GHGhigh gp2 | ecosystem: Host-associated > Mammals > Digestive system > Stomach > Rumen... | reverse complement strand
CGATTCAATCAGTGGCTGAAGGTAGTACTAACGGTACAATTTCTGTAGATGGTTCAGATGTTGCTGTTCATGGCTTGGGATCTGCTGCTTATACGGCTTCTACAGCATATGCAGCTGCTTCTCATACACACACAACAGCCGATGTAACATTACTTACAAGCTATAGTAAAGGTAGTTCTTCTGCAGCTCTTGCTGCTACAGATACTTTGAATCAAGCTTTGAGTAAATTAGAAAATCAAATTGATTCTAAGGCGAGTGTTGTATTCCGTGATTGGTCACAAAACTAAAAATCAGAATTTATTAATTAAAATTCTAAAGAGAGCTACTAAGAAAGTAGCTCTTTTTAGTTCTAATATATAGTTTTAATATTTTTTAAGGAATAATATAATGCAAAAGAAACAAATGTATCGTTTAATTGCTGATGAAGGTAAAGTTTTAACAGATGGTAAAATGTTCGCAAAAGTCATAGATATTTTAGCTGAAAATCTTCACAAATGGCAAGAAGTTGATGAAAATAAAAAAGACGAAAATAAAGAACAAGTTAGAGAAGAAGAATAATAATATTTTGCTATAATCTTTAATAATTATAACCTTTTTTCTTTATTAAGTTCTATTTAATAAAGATATTTGTTATTATAGGAAATAAAAATGTTAGGTAGTTCAAATAGCGTAGTAGGTAAAAAGTATGTTAATGAAAATAATACATGGACAGGTACTAATACCTATCAAATAAGTCCTATGGTTCCTAATATTAATGATTTGACAGATTCTAGTCAAAAAGTAGCAAATACAAAATTTGTTCAAGATGTTGTTAAAGAAAACGAAAAAAAATTAATTTTTAGACGTTGGAATGAATAATTTTATATTTAATTTAATTGATTAATTAAGAGAGTATAATAATACTCTCTTTTATTTATATTAAAAGTCTTTAAGGTTCTATTATAGTAAGATATATTTTTTTAAAAATTGCTTTATTTTGATATATAAAGGATTTGATATGCAAGGTAATACTAACTCAAACGGTCGTAAAAACGAAGATCTTTTAAAAATAGATAACGAATACTTAGAAAATATTGAATATAAAAGTGGTGAAAAGCAAATTGCTTTGCCTACAGAAGGCTACGATGGTTATAAAGCCGTTGAGTTATCATTTGATATGGGTTCAGATGCTCCAGAAGATCGTGTAATTATTCAACCTTCTGTTGTAACATCAGGTACTTATACTGACGATGAAGGACATGAAGTTGCATTTAATCCTTTAACACATCCGTATCAATATGATGAATATAAATTATTTAAGGTAAAAAAATATCCTGAAGATTATGTTAGTGATCCTGAAATTGGGGCCAATATTAAATTTGAGGCATATCAATCAAAAGATGATGAATCTATAAAAGCTAATATATCAGAAGATGATCCACATGGCTATGAAGCTATAGATACATTAAAATTACGTCGTGTTGGTTCATGGATTGATAGTAATATTATTCCTAGTAATATTTTAAAAGGACGTACTATTTTAGGTGTTACTGGTACTGTCGATAAAAGAGATCGTACTACTTTACCTTCTAGAGCGGCAGGAACTGATTGGACCACAGCAGATGGATATCCTGCAAAAATTACTTTAAATCAAAATGTAAGCGGAAGTACAAACCCAATTAAATCAACAGTTATTGTTAAAAGAGATGGTGCAGAAACTACAGAAGCTGAAATAAAAGCAAATAGTAAAATTTATCAAGCAACTGATCCAAGTGGTAGAATAGCGGGAGAATTTGTATATACAGAAGCTAAGGTTGATCCAGTAGTAGTTGATATTAAAAATGTAACAATTAGTCCTACAAATTTAAGATATGGTTATAGAGATGGAAGATTTTACATAGATCCAAATGATTTTAGTGGATATACTGGTTTAGGACGTGTAAACTTTCCGGCATTAACTGTTGAAATGCTTCAAGATCTAGATAAAGAATTAAGTCATAGAGAAGAAGGTTATTTTACCCCAGAAAATATTAAACGCGGTGTAAGTTTATGGGGCGGATTAATAACAGGTACATTTGATAGATCTTTTAAAGAAGCAAATGGTGTAGTAGTTGAGCCAAAATATAATGAAAGTACTACAAAATTAGTAGAAGATTATAATATTGTAAATCCAGATACTGGAGAAATAATAACGGCGTATGATGGCTTAAAAGGATTTACAGTTACTGCTGTTAATAATCAAATGATTCAATCTTGGGATGAAAATCTTAAGGCTGAAAACATTGCTAATGGTGTAACAATTTTTGGCATACAAGGTATTGGTGGTGGTTCATCTATTATTGAGGGTGATGATAATCTAGTTTTAACTCCTGGAAAAACTTTTGGTCAAGTATCAGAAGAAAATCTTCCAGCAAATTTAAAGAAAATCACTATAAGAGGTTTATTAGATATTTATGATGAAAATGTATCTACTACTCAAACAGTTGCAGAATATATTGAGCCAACATTGGTTGCAGAAAACATTAAAGAAGGAGCAACAATTTTTGGTGTAGATGGTACATTTAATGGTACAGATTATACATTTTATACAGATACAATTACAGTAAATCCTTCTAAACAAAAACAAACAATTAATGCTTATGATAGTGCATACAAAGTAGATGGTAAGACAGCCGATGGTTTAACTACTTTAGAATTTAATCCAGTTACAATAGATACTGTTACTGATTTATTTCCTACATTATCTAGAGATGTAATTAAAAAAGGTGTTGAAATAGATCCAGATTTTATTGGTACCTATGAGCCAGAAATTGAATTACAAAATAAAGAAATTACTTCTTCGTGGCAAAGTGATCAAACTGTTACGCCTGATCAAGGAAAAGATGGATTATCTAGAGTATTAGTTAAAAAATTAGATACCAGTACAATAGCTAATTTGAGTCCAAAAAATATTAAAAAAGATGTAACAATTATGGATGTTACAGGTATTTATGAAGGTAAACCTCAAATTTGGTTTGATTTTGAAGATAAAGTTAATAGCTATTCTGATTTAAGTGAAAATGTATATGGTTCTGGTGGATGGGTTGCTGTAACTGGTTATCCACTAGAAACAAACAGTTGGTCTTTAGATACTTTATTAACTATAAATAATATTGATTTAGTGGTTAATAAATTAAGCGCAGATTTACAATCTCAATTCTTCAATTATAATGAAGTAGAAGTAACAGATGATATTATTGAACAAAGTTATATTATATTTAATAATGGTAAATATTATCCAAATTTAGCACAAACTGAGGATATTCCAAATCAAAAAAGATATTGGTATCCATATACAAACAATAAAGATGTTGATGGTTTATTAGTAAATGTAAACACAGATGATGGTCAAGAACATGAATTTAGATTATATGTAATTTATGATAGTAATAATAAAAATCCTACATTACCAGTATTATATAGTGTTCCTAGACTTGGAGAATTAAGTTTAAGTGATTTACCAGATGGATATGATAGATTTTATGAAATAGATGGTACAAATTTAGCTTTAAATAATATAAAGAAAAAATGGATTAGTATAGGTGAACATACTACTTATATACCAAAAACTTTATCAAATAAATCATTACATTGGATATTACCTAATAGAAAAGAAGTATTAACAAAAGCTGAGTTGCATAATGATAAACCGGTTACTGTAAATATAAGTGCTTTAGATTTAGATTATGGTATGCCAGAAGAAATATCATCTGAAATAGAATTAGTGAAAGATGTATGTAGAAACAAAAATGAATGGTCAACAAATGATTTTTCATTAATTGATAGTGATCATATATTTACTCCGTCATCTAATTCACCTAGTGTATGGTTTAATTCTGCAGATCATGCAAATTTTGATATTATAATTAAATTTATGCTAACTTCTGCAGATTTTGGTAATTATAACACTAGATATTTGTTTAATATTAATAGTAGTAGAGTATCTGTATATAATAATGATAATAATTTAGAGCTACATGGATCAATATATAATTCAAGTTGGACACGAAGTATTACATTTAATACTTCTCCAGAATTAAATATATGGTATTGGTTAAAGGTTTCTAAAACAGGTAATGTCTGGGATTATTATTTATTAAGAGATGAAAACGATTCATATTCATTAAATAATTTACCAAATGTTGAGGATTGGTCACATGAAGGCTCAATGACACATTATACAAATATATCTTATAAAACTATGTATATAGGTAGTTATTCTACTAGTACATCAGATTCAAATTATTTTTTGGGTAAAATAGATTTAAAAAATTGTATGATAAGTGATGAATCCGGTACATACCTTAAATTTTATAAGGAAATGGGTTATAATAATATCACAAATCATAATATTTTACCTATTCAAAGAAATCTTGCATTTATAACAAGAGATTTAAATCGTTATGTATTAAAAACAAATAAAGATGAAATTTGGCACTATGATAATTATGATAGTAATGATTATTTAATGGATTTCATGACAAATGGTTATGTAGTTTTACCTACTGAATTTAATACAAATAGTGCATCTTCTTGGGAAATAAGTATGCATTTTATAGCACCTGAAACTACAAATAATGAAAATAGACATTTTGCTAGATGGCGCAGTGGTTATAGTACAACAAGTGATAATTATGTAAATTGCGTATGGCTTGATACCAGTAATCAAATTCGGATGCGTATGTATGGACAAAATAATAGTAGTACCTCTTTGATTATGGATAAAGTTGTATCTGGCGATTATTTATTAGAAACTGGTAAAGCCTATTATATCAAGTTTGGGTTTACTGGTTCAAAATATTATTTGTATTTAAGTGATAATAAATATTATAGCAATTTGTTAGTAAACTATTCTTATAATTCTAGCTATAAAACTAGTAGTAATAGTGGCGTAAATAGTAGGTTAGTATTAGTAAATTATGTAGAAACAACAAATAATAATGGTTCATTACGATTTTTATATTTAGATGAAGATACATATGTTAAATTAAATACTAATTATATATGGAAGCATGCTCCAGATGAATATATTGGTAATTTAATGAATTATACAGATGATGGTTCAGAAGTAACTATGCCAGTATATTTAGTTAAGTTAAAAGATTCTGATAAATATACATATATCTTTTCACCAGATGATACATTTGATATGACAGAATTTGATTCATCAGAATATGTTGGTACAGTACATATTCCATATCACCATATATTTAATTGGGATCCTGAAGATGAAGAATATGATTCGGCTAGACTTTTAGAATTAGATATAAGTGATGAAGATGCAATTTTATATACTTCAACAACCATAGCTTAATGAGGAAATAAATTAATGACACAGCAAAAAAAGAATTTTAATTTAAAAGTTGGCGATAAAATTGATTATAAAGTCATAAAGTATGGTTATAAAACAGTTAATGGTACTATTAATGTTACAGAAGATTTGGATAATTTAACACAAATTACTTTAGATCCATCTAGTGAAATTTATAATAGTAATTTAGATTATACAATTAGTACAGAAGATTTGTGTCCACCGATTATTACATTTAATAATGATATAACTTTACCTGATGGTTATGTTATGAAAAAAAATAGTTATATGTATGCTCCATATGGACAATCTTATTTATTACCAAAGTATTCTGATGGCGAAGAAAATATTACTAGAGTTGGTAATATTAAAATAAATAGTAATAAAATAGCATCTAATTTTTCAAGTAATGATTATATAAAAACAATAGTTCCATTTAATCCAAGTAATAATTTATGGGAAGTTAAAATTAAATTTAAAACAGGTAGCGATTTTTCAGACGATCAAAGTCTTTTTCATAGTTCACCAGCTGATGTTAGATACGGTGTTGGACTTTGGATAAATAAGACTTCTGGTACTTTTAATTATTTTTGTTCTACTGATGGAAATAATTGGTTATTTGATTTAGTTGGTACATTTACTTGTAATTTAAATACAATTTATTGGGTAAAAATTGGTTGGACAGGAACAGAATATTATTTAGATGTATCTGAGGATGATATAACTTATATTAGAGATATTACATATGCATCAGAAATTCCTTTATTTAATGCATTAATAAGTACATATTTTGGTATATATTATAGAAACGGTATGGAATATCCATGGAAAGGTACTATTGATTTTTCAGATAGCTATATAAAAGTAAATAATAATATTATTTGGGAATTAAATTGTAGTAGTCTTAGTAAAATGTATTTTACACAAGGCTCGATACAAGTTACAAATGGTATAGCTAATAATTTTTATAATAATAATCTTTGGTATTTAAAATGGATGTCTTCTGATACTTTTGAATTTATAACAAAAGCAAATACGGGATTATTACATGATAATAGTTATTTATTATATGATGTAACAAAAGGAACAGCTGTTATTTTATTAGATAGTTCATCACGGGTATGTTCATATATTAATAGTAGTTGGGTATATAATAATTATACAGTAGAGTCTAATAAAAATTATTGGTTTAGATTAAATGTCGTAAATAGACAAATAAATTGTTATGTAAAAGAAGCTGGAGAAGAAGAAAATTGTCCAGAAATCAATAATATGGATTTGGCCTTTTCTGTAAAAAATAATCAAACTTTTATTGGACATCAATTTACAGTAAGCTATAATAATAACAGTAATGAATATTGGAAAGGTACTATTGATTTAAATAAAACTATTTTTATTACAGATAATACAACATGGAAAATAAAGTCGTTATATGAATTAAATTATGAAACTGTATATAATCCATTGTTAATTACTGATGATCATATAGTTTCCGGATTTAATTACAATACTTATATTAAATTGAATAATATATTTAATCCTGGTAATAAAACTTGGGAAATGCAATTTAAATTTAAACAAGATCAAGTTGATAGTAATTGGAGAGCTTTATTTGGAAGCACAAGTAATGATTATACTTCTGGTGCGCATTTTTATGTTACAGGAACAGGTGGAATTTCTGTAGAATTGGGACAAGGTAATAATTGGGGTATTACTGGAACAGGTGGATTTCATGCTGGAAATTTATTTACATCAAATGAATGGTGTTGGGCAAGATTAGAATTTACTGGATCTTCATATAATGTTTGGTTTTCTAAAGATGGAATTAATTTTAACAAAGTTAGTTACAAAGAATCAACAACAACTATAAATGCCACTCAACCTCAAGCTATAGGTTGTGATGAATATACAAGATCTAATTCTCATAGTTTTAATGGTAGTATTGATTTAAATGAGACTTGGATTAAAATAGATGGAGAATATTGGTGGAAACCAGTAAACTTAGTAGCTAAAACAATACCAGGTATTTTAGATACAGGGTATATTGATACTGGAGATGAAGTTACTTTAAATCTTTATGACATTCAGACAGATAAACGAAATTTAATACTCAATACAAATACAAATCATAATGTTAACAATTTGAAATTTCAGGAATATATAGATCAAATAACTATCCCAGAACATGGTTTATCTATATATGAAAACGATATGTGGTCAAAAAGGCGCGAAGTTACTTTGACTGTAGATGATGAAAATGTTGATATTTACACAGAAGGTAATGTATAAATTTAGAAGGTTAAAAAAATGACACAAAAAACTATTAAAATTGATTATACTAAACCAGTTTCTTATAAACTTATTAAAGATGGATATAAAACAACAAAAGGTATGGTTTCTGCTAGTGATGGAATGCCAAAATCATTAGAATTAGATATACCTTCAGAAGTCTATAATACTGATCTAGAATATAGTGTCAATGTTAATGTAAATGGAGCTCCAGTTATTACTACTAATCAATTTACATTACCTGATGATGAAATTTGTGAAGCTAAAACATATTGTTATGCTTTAAAAGGAAAAGATTATAAGTATATATCAAAAGAAAATGTTAGACATTATGATAATTTTAAAATTATTGGAAGTCCAAATATTACAGCTAGTGGTATTGCAAGTAATTTTTCAGTACAAAATCATTTGGAATTATTAAATAAGCCAACTTATATAGCTGGAACAATTGATTCTTTTGAGTTACAATTTAAAGTACATACACCTACTTCAGAAAATTGGACATCTTACTCAAGACTTATGAATGATCATAATAGTTACGATGGATTTGTACTAGAATTTCCAAATAATAGTAGAGAAATTGTATTTAAATATGGAGCAACTGATTTAATTACTAGTAATGTAACAGGATTACCAGATACAGATTATTGGATTAGAGTAACTTACGATGGTTCAACTATGTCAATTCTATATGCATTAGATGGTATATCATATACTGAAGGAGCTTCTAGATTAGTATCAAAATCTAGTTTTGGTATTACTACAAATGCTGTTGACATTGGTGCTAGACCTTATGGGGATCAAAATCCAGAATGTAATTGGCCTGGTTTAATAGATTTGTCAGAAACTTATATTAAAGTAAACAATGAGTATTATTGGCTTCCTTATAGAGATATAATTGAAGATGTAACTGCTCAAATACCAGGAATTCTTGATTCTTCTATTACAACGGATAATTGGCAGCAAAGTCAAGAATATAAATTATATCAATTAAAAAATCAAAATAATACAGATAGTTTACAATTAACAGAAAATAGTATTACAGATACTACACAAAAATATAAACAGTATATTGATCAAATTACTATTCCAGCTAGAGATTATAAATGGTATTATTTTGATCAACATAATTATACTTTAATTGGTGATATTAATTATAATAAAAAAACAGGTATAATTAATAATTTTAGTCAAGATAATTATATCCATATACAAAATATATTACCAGAATTTAATACTTTTGAAATGCAAATAGTATTTGATTATAGTAGATTACCAAGTACAAATGCTACAAGATTAATAGGAAAAAATTCACAAGATATACAATGTGGATTAGTTTTAGGTATAAATAGTGGTAATGGATTAACATTATGGACCTCATCGAACGGTAATGAATGGACAGCTTCTACAAGTTCTTCATATGGGGTTTCAATTAATACTAAAACATATTTAAAAATTATTTTTGAAAATTCAACATATACTGTTTTAGTAAGTACTGATAAAATAAATTGGACAACTTATATCACTTTAAATGATAATAAATTTATTCAGTCTCAACCATTTGATATAGGTTCTTATTTAAATAATTATTTACTTGGTAATATTTATATAAATGAATGTTATATAAAATTAGACGGAGCTTTGTGGTGGGATCCATTTTATTTAAACGAATGGTTAACTAATAAATCATATTATACTTACAATGTAAATACTGACTATTCTGATACTTTAGATTTTTCAGAATCATATATAGGTGTAGCACAAAATCAATATCATAAATATGTCAATCAACATGTTTGTTTAATGCCAATAAATGGAGGCGAAACAGTTACATCTTATGAATTAAATGGAACAAAATTTGGTAATATTATTTTTAATGAAAACACTGGAATTTTAAGTAATTTTTATCAAACAAACTCTGTACATTTAAATCAAACTTTAGATTTTACTAAATCTTGGGAAATGCAATTTAAATTTACTACTTCTGATGATGTAGCAAGTAGACAAAAATTAAATGGATCTATTGATAATGTTGATTTAACTTTTCCTACACTAGAATTTAATACATGGACAGGAGATCCAAAATTTACTATATGTTTATCTTCTAATGGTGAAGCATGGGATATAACAGATAATGCGGCCGGTAATTTAATAATTCAGCCAAATACAATATATTGGGTAAAATTTGGATGGAATGAAACAGATTATTATGTAGAATATTCATTAGATGGAATAACATATACAAGAGATATAACTTTATCTAATTCTACACCTGTTTATATAACTACTAATTTAATGGGAATAGGCAATGATTTATATCAGAATGGTTATTCAATTCCATTTTTAGGCACCATTGATTTAAAAGAATGTAAGATTATAGTTGATAATAATGTTGTATGGACAGGAACAAATGTTATTACAAAATTAAATCAATATCCTATTACAAATAAGGTTTTGAGTTCAAATATTACAGTTTATGGCAATCCAACTATTCGTAAAAATTTAATATTAACAAATCCAAATAATTCTAATTATTTAATATTAAATAATGTAAATATTAATACCAATAACTATGAGGCATGCGTTAAATTTAAATTAACCGGTTTTTATGGTAATGGAGAATATAAATATGCTGCATTAATGATGGGCGATTGTTTTGATATGGAAATTAGAAAAACAGGTAATGATAATCCAATTTTATTATATACTAATGGTAATGATCAGTGGGAGTCAACAATTAATGGTACTTTTGAATTATCATTAAATACCTGGTATTGGATGAAAATAGTAAAAGAAAACGATATTAAAACATTATATTATTCATTAGATGGTAAAACTTGGATTTTAGATGGGACAATAGCTGATACATATAGTTATACAATGAATCAACTATATATTGGAGGAGCACCTAGTTGGAGTTCTGATTCATTTTTAGTTGGTAGCATTGACTTAAAAGAAACATATATTAAAATAAATTCAATTGAAGTACCTATTTTAAATAATATAATTTATTCATATTTACCTGGTTGTTTATATAATTATGCAGATGAAGGAAATGAACATAATTTTGACGTATATTATGATCAAAATTATACTCAACCAGTTTTAGTAAGTACCGGTGAAGAATATTTTAATGGTACTAAGGTTGATACAATAACTATACCAAAACATAATGTATGGAATTATGAAAATAACACTTGGCAAAAAATTATAGATAACAACATTCAAAGTGATGCATCTACTTCTGAAGATGATGATATATTTCAACAAACAAAAGCTATTTTTGATTTTTCTGATACAGAAACATATCAAAATCAATCATCTACAAGTAATTATGAAATATTAACTCCATCAACTATAATAAATGAAAATCAGGCATTAGATTATACTATTAGAAGTGAATATTCAGGTACTCCTCCAAGAATAATAAATAATAGATTCAGAATTTATAATGGTTGTATTACAAGAATTCCTTGTTATGGAAATCAAACAATATTGACATTAGCATTATATAATGGATCTATTTTAATAAATAATGTTTCTTATAGCGCTTCTGCTTTAGGAGAACCTTTAACATTTAACTCAACTGAGTATTCTACTATTGATTTAGAGATTAGTGGTAAAAATGCAGCAATTACTAAAATAGAAGTAGAATATGTATAAAACAAGTTCTAAAGATATATGATAAAATACAATTAAGGAAATTAAAATGGCAACTTTAAAATATAATGATATAGAATACAATGTAGTTTATATTGATCCTATTGCAGGAATAGAAGGTGGTACGGGTGAAACAGTAGATGATGCCTTAAAAGATCTTCCAAATGATTTAACAGATAATACTTGTTATTTGATTCGTAGATTTGATAGTACACAAGGTTATACAGTAGATTTAAAAAGATCTTGGTTTGCTTCTTTAGTTAATATTATGTTTTTGGGTATGCCAGATAATAATAGTCCATTTTATCAATTATTAGATGAAAGTGTAAAAACAAAATGGTCATCAGATGATGCCAAATATGCAGCCATTAGATGTAATATGAAAGACAATTTAAGTAATTATGGCGGCTATTATGACTTTAGTTTTAATGATTCTGGAAATACCACTTTATTTAAAACTACAACAATTAAGACTTTTATTGCTGAAAATTGTTATTTTTATCGTGACAGTGATGGTGATTCATCTATAGTAAATAACATTATACCAGGTAGTAATAATAGTCGGCGCTATTATACGGGTGGTATGTATAGAGTTGGTTTTATATTTGGATTTAATGGTGGAGATGAAATTATTTCATTTAATAACTGTAAATTTGGGTATGATGGTTACAATTTAGAAAATAGTTTATATATTACAAGTAATAGTGATGTTGGAACAGATACTCAAAAATATCCAGAATATAAATGTCAGGCTTATATTGCAGTTAGATCTGCTAATGTCTTTAAAATGACAAATTGTTTAATAAATGGAGTATCAGTATATTCTGCATATACTAGTAGTAGTTATCCAATTTATAGCGGAGGAGATACTAATTATTTTACAAGATATGCTCCAAATGGTAATTTAATTTATGTATATAGTGCAAAATATATAGATTTTAGTAATAATATACATAATCAATTATATAGAAAACCTGTTCCTATGACAGATTTTTCACGCGATTTAAATGATATGTATGAGCCATATCAAGGTTTAATTTATTTAAATTCAACATATTTAAATGTAAATAATTTTGAATTAAATCGTTTATTTGTAAATAGAAGTATTATTAACTATGGATGTTTATTTTTAAATGCTAATGATTTAAGAGTACATAAAATTAAAATTAATAATAAATTTATGTATAATCTTGGAGATTATACTGGTGAAGATGAATCTAGTTTAAAAATTGATAGTTATTGGGGTACTTTACATCATAATTATATGATTACAATAAATGCTTATAGAAATGTACAAGTAGATACTATAATTTGTGATAATGCCGATAATAAAACAAATTTAACTTGTGCTCCAGTTTTATATCTTAATACCGTACCAGAAAATGGTGGTAATTTAAATCAATATATTAGAAATATTTATATTAATTACCCAGACACAGCTACAAATAATCCTTCTCATACTGTTTGTTATATTAAGCAACATTCAGCCGTACCTGATTGGCCTTATAATGGTTCACCTTCTGGTGGTGGTTATAATTATAGAGAGATACCTTGTAATGGATGGTCAGACGCCAATTCAGATTATTTATCTAGTAATTCTCAGCATTATGGCTATAATTATGCACGTGGATATTTAGTTGAAAATTTAATAGTTAAAACTCCATTAAATAGTGGTTATGCATTAAACATGCTACATTGTGGTATTAAGTCTAGTGAAATTGATGGTAAAGTAAATGTATACTGTGGTGTTTTAGATTTAAATAAATTATCTAATCACATTTCATCTAGTGTTGGATTAAAAGTTAGAGGTCCATCTTTTGTTAAAATAAATGAATATATCATTGATAAAAATTATTCAGGATATAATGGAGATATTCAAACAGATTTTGTTAATGGTCAATGGAATTCAATTTATATTAATAAAACAAATGGTATAATTTTTAATGAAAAAACTATGTATACTAGCGGTAGTAGTTCATTTACTCAAGAATATGATGGTAACTTTAATTGTGCCTTTATTTGTCCAAATTATATTCAAGATGGTCAATTCTTTGGAAGAAATTTATATACATTTGCTCAATCTTGGAATGTACGTAGAGATGGGTCGAGCTCAACAAGCGGTACATTAAGATTTAGAAATAATACTGGTAATAGTGCTTCTTATCCATTAGAAATTGGTTTAGATCCATCAAATGGTATTTTAATTACACCTAGATCTACTGGTAAAAAGAAAGCTGTTTGTTATTTAGCTTGTAAAAATTTTGATCCTAGTTTGTTATATTTAGGAAATAGAAATTGTGGCATTAAAGTGGAAACAATTGAACATGTAGTAGATCCTTATGAGCCAGAAAAAATCAATGACATTAAACATATTTATACCTCTTGGGGTCTTGGTTGGTTTGATGATACTAGTACTTGGTTAAATGATATTAATTTGAAAAAATATCGTATTGAATTACCATTTGAAGTATTTAATACAGATACTCAAGTAGATGTAAAATTATGGTATAATTGGTATTCAGTAAACGGTGTAACTTATATGGACCCAGGTATAGCTTTAGTTGATTATGAATAATTAATTAAAGATATTTTAAAGGGAAGTATTAATTTACTTCCCTTTTTTATTTTCATTATTTGAATTTAATTATAAACTATAAAGTTCTAATAGATAAGAAAAAAGGATGTTTTATTAAATATCTTAGGATAATTTACTATGCTCAATAAAATTAAAAGTTTTTTAGATAAATATTGTTGGTGTTTTCCAGCATTCATTATTTTAATAGGTACTATTTATTATATTAATTTATTTGAAAGATTATCTGTTCGTGATTTAAATCGTCAAATTAGTGAAAAAAATCAATTAATAACTTTAACAGAAATGTTATCAAATATAGACGATGTTAAAAAATCAATATTAACTTTAGATACTTTCGATAATACATATACTTATTTACTAAAAGATGAAGACGATACACTAAATGAAAATAATAATTCAGAAATTTATCATTCTGCAGGATGTCCTTTTATATTAAAAACTCATCCTCATGAAAATAAAGAAATAAAAGAAAAAATGTTATCTAAAAAACGTGGTTCTTTTGTTACAAAAGAAGAAAATAATGACGAAATAGTTTGGGAATTTAGACATTTTGTTGTTAATAAGGAAAAATTATTAGTTATAACAGGTATTACAAATTATCCAAAAGAGTCAATTGACAATGAATTACAACTTTCAATAAGTATTTTACTATTAATAACCGCGTTTTTAAATTGGGCCTTAATAGGATATTATAAATATTTACGTTCAGGTAGATGTAAAGTTCTAAAAAATATTAAAGAGAATTAAAAATGGATAATCAAATAAAAGAGCCAGAATATCTTACAATTTGTTTATGTTTTGTATTAGCCCTGTTAGGAGGTACTGCTAAAGAATTATCTAGAGTAGAAGAATGCTTTGAATGGCGTAGATTTTTATCTAATGTATTTATATCTGGCTTTTGCGGTATTTTGATTGGCTTATTTGCACCTGATTTTGAGCATAAAAATTGGATAATGGCAGCAGCTGGGGTTTCTGGCGTTGCTGGTATTGCTTTTCTTAATTTTTGTTGGGAATTATTTAAAAGTGTACTATCTCATTTAGTTAATCAACATATTGATATAAAGGATAAAAAAAGGTCAAGAAAGGGGAAATAATATATGAAAGTAAATTTAACACGTATACTTTTTTTAATTATTTTTATATTGTCCATAGCTATGATAATTTTTATTGGACTATGGCGTTACAAAGCTATAAAATTAGATAATACATGTAAATTACTATCTGAAGTAGAAGCAAATATTGAAATTTTAAAACAAGATAATGAAAGATTGCTAGAATATAATCAATTAAAAGATGAAGAAATAAAAAATATTGAAAAAGAATATATGGAGCAATTAAATAATATACCGGTAGATACTTGTGGTGACGCTAAACCTTCAAAAGAATTGCTTAATTATTTAAAAAGGAATGCATAATGAAAATATCTACTTTTTATAATTGGTGTTTAGTTTTATTGTTTTTTATTTTAATCTTTATGATGTTAAATGGATGTACACAAGTAAAAACAACTACCATCGTAACGAATAAATTTACTCAAACTGATTATAATTATCATTGTTTAGATGGCACAAAAACATTTACACAAATAATAGTTTGTTATCAAACTCAAGATAAAGCTGAAAAAGCTCAAAATAAGATAACAAATGAACTCATAAAACAATCCCAGAACAACGAAAAGTAATTTTATTATAACTTTATTAGAAAAAAGAAAAGAGCCTATTTAAAGGCTCTTTTTTAAGACCTATGAAGTAGTTATTACAGATTTGTTGTAATATCAACAGTCGTATCACTACCTTCAACGGTTGTGCTAAGTAAAATATATTCAGCTGTGTAACTAGGCCACAGATAAATATCTACACACATTTGATTATTTGCAATTACTTGTGGAGTATTATTTGTTTCATCACAAATAACTTCAAATCTTTGAATACCATCAGCACTTAAAATTGTATTTAAAAAGCTTTGGAATTGTAATGTTAATTGTAAACGTTCATATGGTGTATTATTTTCAAATAAGTGCCATTTAGCAGCATCACGTAATACAGTTTCAATATAAATTACTGTACGAGCAACATTAATACGATCTAAAGCAGATTGTTTAATTTGTAATGTTCTTTGACCCCAGTTAACATAACCTGCTGCTGGATTTTTAATAATACAGTTAATTTGATAATCTGTATATAATTCACCGCCTTCTGTTGAATCATAGTGTTGAGTTAAGCCAGAAGGAGTTACTGTAGCAGAACTTAAAATACCACGATTAAGACCAGCAGGAGCTAACCAAGGAGAAGTTGAACCCATAATTTTAGCAATGTATGCAGATGGGCACATAACGAAATTTGCACGTCCTTGAGCACTATCAAATGTTCTGATCCATGGAGAGAAAATAGCTGCACGGTAACTATTAATACCTTGAACATTCTTTCTCCATTGTTCTGCTGTTTTCTTTTCAGTTTTTGTCATTGGAATATCAAATAAACAGAAACAATCGCGACGTTTTTCAGCAATTTCAAGCATTTTATTTTGATAAGCAGGTGTTGTATAACCGCTATTTAACAATAAAGATACTTGAACTTGAGTACGATCACTGAATACATCCCAACCTCTGATTAAGGCATCGCTTTGTTTAGCATCATCATCCCATTTACCATTACTATTACCAGCTAATAATTCTAATTCAATTTCTTCTGGGAAATTTTCAAATTGTTCTTCATCTGTGCCGGCATTATTAATTTCATAGTTACTAAATACTTGAATATAATTAGATGAACCATTAATAACATCTTCAATGAATGTAGAAGAACCATAAGCATCTTTATTTTGGAATAATGTACAATTTGAAAATGTTTCAAGTAAAGGCATAGAATTTTTACTAACTTTTTCTCTAACAGCAACACTAAATGTTCTGTCTTTATATTTTAATGCCTCTTGAATACCAGCTGTTCTTTCTTCTGGAGTTTGAATTTGTCTAATTAATTCATCATCTACATATGAAGCATTTGTAGTATTAATGGTAATCGTTTCTTTACCATCAGCTAAAGACGAACTTACAATTTTAACATTATTCAAATTCAATTTAGAATAGTTTGTATTAGCTTCAGTATCATTAAAACCATTTAAGCTAACTGTATCATCAGCTACAAAAAATTGATTACCAGTTGTGTTTTCTAGTACTAATGTTAATATAGTACCTGCTTCATTTTTACTAATATCAACAATACCATAACTTGGATTATCATTAGTACTATCTTCTTTTACAGAAATATAAAAACTACGAGAACTTGGAAAAGTAGTACCAATAACAAAAGCTACTTTTTTATTACTTGGTGTTGTACCGATAATCGTATAGTCACCTCTTAGTTCTGCAGTGCCACTATCACGAATTTCTTCATAACTATGAAAACGATTAAAATAAAAATTATCATCTGCATTGGCAATAGCATTTCTAGTAGTTGTTTTTTCAGAAGCAGTTTTTACTCTATTTGTTAAAACTACATAACGTCCGTAAGAAGCAGGTATAGCTCTAGAAGTATCTGAATTTTCTTTTTCTAAATCAACATCATCTTCTGTAGGAACAACACGAACAAAGTAATGATCTGTAATAGATTCTGAAGCAACAGCTAATGAATAACCAGCATAGCCATATTTAGAATTAAGTGGACCAAAATTATCAACATAGTCTCTTAAAGATCCGCAGTGATAAGGTGTGAATACGGGACCAAAAGCAGCTTCACCAACATATCCGCATGCAGTGGTTGTATTCATTTGAGTTACGCCACTTAAATCACGTATTGAAGCATACACGCCCGGAAATTTATAATTTGCAATTGCCATATTTAATATTCCTTGTTTTTATATATAAAATAAAGTTAATAATTAGAACTTATAAACATATATATCAAAGCAATAAGCTAATTTATTATATCTTTATATATTCTAGAAAAACTTCTTATGTATAGAACTTTAATATTCATATATTTTATTTTTCGTATTGACTTTTATTAGGAAACATATGTTCAAGAAAAGCATTTAATTTCTTATATCTTACTCTATTATCAGTTACATTATCAAATACACTTAACCAAGAATAATCTAAGTAATTATCAGTTAAATCTCTTCCAAAAGGTATTTTAACATCTTTTATTACTTTTGGAGTATCTGTAAAATATAAATTTTTATAACTAGTTCTTCTATGAAATGGCTTATTAGACGAATTATGAATATCAGAAATTTCCTTAATTTTATACATTTCTAAAAATTCTTTTTTATTTATAATTAAAGGTACATGTGCCTCATAATTATATTTATGTTTACATTTTAATTTTACTAATAAATTAAATACTTCTTTAAAAGCATTTTGCCAATTTGATAATCTTTTTGATTTATTATATCTTTCAATAGCTGTTTCCAAACTTCCTAAACATACATTTAAATTATCTTTCCAATTATTTATTGGTTTAATTGCAAAAAAATCATCATTCATTAAAATAAAATTATCAGATATTTCTTCTGTTTTACAAGCAGTTAATATATTATTTGTTGCGTTTTTCCATTTAGTTGTCGATTGTATAGTTTTTATATATTTTACATTAGTAACCCACGAAGGTTTATAACCAATTATATAAATATTTCTATAATTACAAAATCTTTCAACAGATCTAAGAGAATATTTTAAATCGGTATTTTTATCACCTTGCTTAACTATATAAACTAAATCATATTTACAATCATCTGAATTAATTGTTTTTTTAAAATTAAATAAACTCAATGCCTTTGGAGTAAATTTAACATTGAGTTTAACACTATTAATATATTTTTGTTGCTCTTTTAATTGAGTATAATTACCATTAGAAAAAACTGCTACCCCCATTTTTAATAATCCTTTTTTTAAGCAATTATATTTTTAGTTGGATTAGAACCTCCAAATAAATCGTGTTCTTTTTTCCATCCTGTATCTTTATCCCCATTATAATCAATAGCTGCCAAAGTATTAGCCAAATTTAATAATCTTTCTCTGGCTGCAACAGAACGTACTTCTTCAGCCAATGCTTTAATACTATCAATATCAGCTGAAATATCTTCACTAAAATCTTCTATACGTTTTGCTTTTGGATCACTAGAGGCTATAATATCATCTTCTATAGTTATAATTATATCTTCTGATAAATTTAATCTTTCAGCAACTAATGCAATATAGTGATCAACTTGTTCTGCAGATAATTCTTCGCCTGATGGAATTAATTGATCTAGATCGGCTCTTTCATCATCTTCATCAGAAAGATTGCTTCTAATAGCATCTTTTACATCATCTGAATCATATAATCTATCAGTTGTTACAGCTTCTTGAACTTCATTTTGCTCTTCTGGGTTTAAAGGTTCAATTTTATCATCCCAATCTTGTGCCCCTTCTTGAACCTCATTTTGTTCTTCTGGATTAAGAGGCTCAATTTTATCATCCCAGTTTTGAGCGCCTTCTTTAATGTTTTTATTTTTATAAATAAATTGCATTAGTATAATCTCCTTATTTTTTTCTTAAAGGATAATCATCTTTTAATTTTACAGGACGATATTTATTATCTTCTTTATCAAGAAGCATTATAAGATTTTCAACTTGAATCATATCTGGCAATAATTTTGGATCAATTGATGATACTTTATAAACTTTATCTTTATTGTCATCATAAAATTGATCTACGTGAATTGCTTCAGAACCTTTACCAATTTCATTTTTTAATACTCTAATAACATCACTTACATTAACACGAGTATCTGGAACGAAATTTAATGGACCAGCATATTCAGATTCTTTAATTAGTTTTTTTTTACAATCTTCTACTTCAATTTTATCATTTAAATATTGATAAGCAGATTTACCGACTAATACACTTTCAATAATTTTAGCTGTACGGGATTCACCAAACATATTTTTAAATTCTTTTTCAGAATTTTCATCTGATTTTTCATCTTCTGGCTTTTCTTCGTCAGTAGTTTTAACAACTTCTACTGATACATTTGCATCTTCATCACCGGAAATATCAACTAAATCACTTGCTATATCATCAAAAGCTTTAAAAGTATCTTCTGTGGTATCCGCAGCACTAAAGTCATTATCATTTGACATATTAGCTTTATTAACTAAATTTTCTTGATCTGTAATTTCTTCTTGAGAGAATTCACCAGGTTTAACACTAGCCATTCCCATTTCTTCGAAACCAGGTACAATATTGTCAGCAATAATTTCCTTAGAATTATCCAAGGTTTCTACTAAGGCTTTTTTAGCTGCATTGGTTAAACGTTCTCTAAGATTCATTTTTATTTTCCTCGTTAGTATTTTGATTAATATTATCTTTTTCTGTATTTATAGAAGATAATTTTTCATCCTCTATATTAGAATTATTTTTATCTGACATTTTTACTTTAAAATGATAAACTATTCTATATAAATTGTTTTGATAATCTTGTGAATTTTTAAAAGCTTTATCAAATGCTTTTCCAGAAACTATATTTCCATTTTCTTTTTCAAAATTCTTTAATTCTTCTTTAAAGTTTTTACCAATGATTTTAGGATCATTTATTAAATCATCTAAATTTATTTCTATATCATGATCATATTCAGTAGATAAAATTTTTCTAATATCTTTATAAGAAAAACTGTCTTGATTTTCTAAGTATTGTAGTTTCTTTCTTAAGCTTTCTGATATTTCATTTATTTCTAAAATATCATCTATTATATTAGTTAAAGAAGCTTTTTGAGTTTCTGGATTATTATCATTAATTAATTTTTCACCATCTTTTGTTTGATTTAATATAGCAGTTAATTTTTCAGCAACTGGTAAATCAGAATCAAGCGTCTGATAAAGAGTTGACATTGTATTATCTGGATCTTCTATTTGTGCAAAATAAGGTTCTTCTTCAGCCTGTGGATTTAATACTTCAGATTGTATAAATTCATCATCAGAAATAGGATTATCATATTTATCATAATATCCACCAAATCCTAATGAATTTTTACTAGGCAATTTTAATTTTAAATTTAAACCTTTTAATTCATCTGGAAGATCTTTTAATAAATTATCCATATATTCTGATTTAAAATAAGGCTCAAGGTCAGAATTGCCTTTTAAATAATCATATCCCATTGATAATGATACTTCTGGGTATGTTTTATATACAATATTATCTTTTCCAATATGACCTATCACATTATTATTAAAATCTACAACATTATTGTTTGTACTAACTATTCCAATAACATTATTATTAAAATCTCTAACTAATGTTTCAAATTGATCAATAGAGCCTATTAAATTTTTTGATTGATCTATTACATTATTATCAATATCTACTTTACCAATTGGATTATTATTAAAATCATAAGCATTAAATTCAGTATCAGCGTATCCTATAAGAGTATTGTCATCATTAACAATAGTAAGCTTTTTTTCACCAACTTTACCTATTTGATCATTACTTGTTACTCTATATTTATTTTCTGGAGCTTTTTTACCGTCGTCTACCCAATCTAAAGTAATATCTGAAGCATAAGCATTTTCACCATTATCCATTTGACCAACAAGATATGGCTCAGATTTATTTACAATATCCATACTTCTTTTTTCTTTTAAAGAAGTATTTGCTTTTTTTTCATTTATAATGTTTTCAATTATATTTTTGAATGCCATTATTTATTACCTTTATTGAATACTTTTATATATTTATATGGATTTTTAGAAGTTTCTTTAATTGTTTTCTTTTTGTTTTCTCTTTCATATCTTTTCATGAAATTAACAAAATCATTATAAGTTAATTTTGATTTAAGAACATTCTTTTCCATATTTATATTCCAATATTTTATAAATAGAACTTTGATAGATTATAATTATTCTTTGTGTTTAACTTTAATAAAACCTGGGCAAAGTGTAACTATTTTTCCTTGTTTTGATTTAGCATACATAGCACATGATGGACAGCCATTTTTAATCCAATTTTCAACTAAATTAATATGAAAATGACTATGACAATTATGGGACTCAGCAAAATACCTACATGAACATGTTTTAGGATTTAATGTAACAAAATGTGATTCTACTAAAACACCTTGTATTTTTTCCTCAACGATATATCCTGTTATTTTATCGTTTTCTATATTTTCTCTAATTAAATACATTTTACCTTTAATAGTTGTTTAATATATAATGTATAGAACAAATAAAAAAAGAGCTCCATATTTCAGGAGCTCAATTTTTTTTCTAAAGCAAATTATGCGAAATAACGCTTTGTATAACGTTTATCTGCTTTTGTATCAGCAATAAAATTATCAGCATCTACAGATTCTTTAAAAGCAGCAACATATTTACCATATTTACTATCATAAACACGTACACATTCTTTCAAAGATGCATTATCAAATGTAGAAATGATTTTAGCAATTACTGATTCTTTTAATTTAATATTTTCTAAAGCTTCTACTAAAGTTGCATAATCGGCACCAGTTTTAGCAGATTCTTCATAATTTTTCAAGCAAGATTCAACAGCTGCTTCAACGTTTTCACATTTGCAACCTTCTTCAACTTCCAAATTAGGATCTTCCATTACATCAACTGGTTCATCATTGAAATTATCCATATCTTCGGCTGAATCCCAAGCTTCTTCAGTATACAAAACACCTTCAGATTTAGTTTTATCAAAAGCACCCATAACTTTTCCAGATTCAGTTAAAGCAATTTCACGTTCACCTGGCTGAATAGATCCTTTTAATTCAGAAACGCGAGCAGTAAATTTATTATATTCAGTCATGCTTTCTTTCATTGTTTTAGCATGTTTAATTGTTGCCATATTAATTGGAGAAGTATCACCTTCATCAATTGATAAAGCTTCACATACTAATACACGAGAAGGATTCATACGATTGTTGCTAATTTTTTCAAATTTAGCTTCAACAGATTCTTTTTGATCAATGTCTAATTCTGCAACTTCAACACTATCATCTTCATCCGCATTAGCTGGAGCTTTTGCATCATCTTCGCCTTCGCCTTCACCTTCAGCTGGCATATCATCATCAGCTAATTTATCAATAACATCATCTACTTCTTCACCACCTAAAGCAGCATCTAAAGCCGGTTTATCAACAAATTTAACATCAGATAATTCATCAGCAGAAACAACAATGTCTGCAACTTTTGAAGCTAATTCTGGATCAGCAATAACTACAACAGCGGCTTGACCAGCATTTAATGCCAAATCACCGTCATTTGTTGCACCTAACTCTACTTCATCACCTTTATCTAATTCTAAATCACCTTCATCTGTTTCAAGAATTAATTTGCGTGATACAATCCAGTTTTTGCCTTCTTTGGCACTTTCACGTAAAACTTCATGTGCCAAACGAGCTTTTAATCTATTTAAATATTTTGCCATTATAAAATCACCTTAAAAATTTAAAATTATTTTTAACCAACAAAAACTAGAACCTTTAATATATATCACGACTAGAAAATTATATTTATATAGAACAATATATTATTCATACATTTCTTCTTCATTTAATGGTAATTCTTCATTAAATTCCAGCATTTATATATGCTTGTAATAAATCGGCATCTGAAAAAGTATGATTTTCTAAATCTTCTGGTATAAAATTAAAAACAGTATCTTTTGAAGTATTTCTGTTATAAGTATGTTCTCCAACAGTTATACTTTCATTTGTTTTTGAAATAACATTATAGCTTGTAGCACTAATATAATTATTACTAGAATATGCTTTTGTAATATCATTATTATATTGTATAGTATATAAATCATGATCAACCGTTTCGCTTTCCATAAATTTTAAACAAGATATATATTCTGAAATGTTTGTATTTAATACTTGCATATTCACAGAAAAAGTTCTAACTAAAGTTGGAGTTGAACCACTATTTAATCTATATATTTTATTATCATTTGTTATTACATGTACTTTTTCTGGACCAAAAGTTGTATGTCCTGTCCAATTATTAAGAAATTGTTTACAGTTTTCTAATATTAACACTGGATTAGAAATTGAACCTATATAATATAAATTTCCATTAGCTAATAAAACATATATATAAAAAAAATCTAAAATTTGAGATGTAAATGTATATGAACCTGATAATGATGCTGTATTATTGCTATAATCAGAATTATATGCATAAAATGTTTTATCTACAAAAAAATGTATGCGACTAGTTGAAGTCCACCATATTTTCTTATTAGGAATTTGTAAATTAAAAATTAAGCTTCCTGTATTTTCACTATTTTTACATTTATATAAATAACCATTATTTATAATATGCCCATGCCTATTATCAAGTGTATGACGTATCATAAATAAATCAATCTTGTTATAAGTTGTATATTTTTGAGTATTACCAAAATATGCTTTATTATCATTTATATAACAACTCTGTGAATAACAACTTCCTATTGGTGAAAAATTTATTGCATCTGCTCTAGGTGAGGTTTCGGCATCTGCATTTGAATAACTACTATAAATTTTTCCATTTCTTACATAATATGCCCCATTAGTATCTTCCCAACCATCATTTGTACCTTGTTGTGTCATAACTATAGAAGAAGAATTGCTAGTTACTTTATATAATTTACCATCAGCAATTATATTACAGTTTGTATAAGAAGTACCATGAGAGTCATTATTCATTGTATCATAATGTCTTACTTTTACATTATTTGCTTCAAAATTTTCAGAAAATTTTCCAGTATAAGTATCAAATAATATACAAGTATTGTTAAAATCTTCTACCCAAGTATAGGCATTAGCTTTTCTTAATTCGTTTCCCATAGCTGTATAATCAGGTTCATTAGATATTGTATCTATTGTATCTGGTATATTTACTAAGTTTTTATTAGCTGGTATAGTAGCACCTTTTTCTTCTAATTTATTATAAATAGAGGTTACATTATTTTCCATAGATGTAAGTTCTGAAGTTATTGTCATCATTTATCCTATAACAATTCTATTTACTCTATCAACTCTTTCAATATGCATATTCATACGAATTTGTTCAATCCACTCTTGAGGTAATGGTTCATCAGTTAAACATCCCCAGATATGAGTTTTAAAAGCAGTACTATAAATATAACCTTCACCTGTTAATTTATTTTTTGAATCTGGGTGTTTTTCTATATTTGGAATATCAAAAACAGTAAATATTTGATTTTCTGCATTTTCTATAGTTGGAGATTTATATTTATGCCATATTTGAGCATCTGCACATCTTAAAATAAACTTATCTCTAATATACTGAATTTCATCTCTATTATCACATAAAATAGCAGCAGTATAAGTACCAGTTATTGCTTTTGCCTTATAATGCTTTGGAATTTTATTTCCACTTGGTCTTAAATCATTCATATTAAACAAATGAGGTATTTTTTTAAGATTTTTTTGAGTATCTGTTATTACTACGCCATTAATAGATAATTCCATAAAAATATCATCATCTATTTGAGTAATTTTTTCTACTTGAGCTCTTAATCCTCTATATTTTGTATTATCTGCAATTAATACATCATCACCAATTTCTACCATATTATGTTCAACTGGTATATTAAAATCATTTTGACGATATCTATTACCTGTACCCCAAAATACTGTATCTATATCATCTTCAATGTAGGCTAAAATAGGATAAGTAATATCAACATCTTTTTTATTATTAATTTTTTTACGTAAAAGATATGTATTAAATATTTCTTCTGTACTTAAATCATCAACTTGAAATACTCTTGATTCATCCCATAACCAATTACCAGTTTCTTCACTTGTCCAATGACCCCATTTACCGGATTTATCCCTTGGATCTGCAATTCGCATTTGATTTAAAAAAATACGACTCATTGCAACATCTATTTCATTTAAAGATGAATTAAATAAACTGTTTTTTGGTAAATTTAATGTGATATCAGGCATAGTTTTCTCTTTTATAATAAATATAGATATAGAACTTTAACGAATATGAAATTTATATTTGTATCTATGCTTAAACTTATCTTTAATTTCATATAAAGTTAACATTACTGATACTTTTGAATTTATTATTATTCTACCAAAAAGCCACAATTTATTAAATAATTAACAAAAGTATAAATATGTTTACAAATACCTGCTTCATTATGAGGATTATAAGGTTTTCTATCTGTTTTTTTATGATAAATTGGAAATCTTTTACCAGTTCCAACATTGTTTAATCTATTAGCATAATCAAATCTAAATTGATAGTTTGGACATGAACATCTAACTAACATATCATTATGACTTAGACTTGGTTTTGGTTTATATCCTTGCATTATTTCATCTTCTGTTAAACCATCCGTTGGGCCTACATCTGTAAAAGTAACTTGTACTCCATATAAAGAGGGTTTATGACTAGATGAAACACTAGCATAAAAAGTTAATTCACTTTTTTTAGGAAAATATTCAAGATTCAAGTTTTCTACACGAGCTGATTGATCAGCATTGGCTAAAGAAGCTACATTTTCTGTGCTTTTTAGTAAATTATTCCAAGTTGTCATTTTTTAATTTTTCCACAATCCAATTTTCACATTCTTCTAAAGTACGCCAACAAGCATATTCATATCCAGCATTTATAATACGTTGTCTCCATACTTTTTGTTCTTCACTTAATCTACCTTGCTTACCAAATTTTAATTCTAAGAATAAAACAGTACCTTTCCAAACAATTAATAAATCTGGTACACCTTTTTCCCAACCTCTTGCTTTAGACCATGAAATAAAACCCATGCGTTTTTTTTGATCTGATATAAATTTTAAAGCGGGACCAACCGCATCAGTCATTATAACAAATGCTCCATGAGCTCTAAATTTGAGAACTATTTGTCTTTGTAAAATATCTTCACTATCTGCTTGTTTCTTTAATACAGGCATAGTTGTATATTTTCTAATTCTTTTTCTAATTACTGTTTCCATAATTAATTTAAACTATCCCTAAAATCTAAAAGTTCACACGCTAGCATTGCAATACAAATTTTACATTGATTCCATAATTGTATTGCATTAGATAAATTTAAATTTTCAGCATTTTTCTTATTTATTTGTAATTTATCTACATATCCAGCAAGTGTATTCATAACAACTATAATATTTGGTTTACCTTCATATAATTTATTTTCTTGTAAATATTTATAAAGAGATAAACCTTTTTCAATTATGCTATTTAAAGCCATAATACTATCTTGTGTTGTAGTTGTTTGGCCATCTTCTGAAGTATACATTTCAGAATAATTATTTATTTCATTTATAATAACTTCAGCCAGATCATATGCTTTTTTCATTAGTTCCTCCTTGTTTTAAAATATTTATAAAATGTTCAATATATTTAACATCATTATTAGCATAACCTAATAAAATACTACCTACAATTTTACATAATTCATTATCTAATATTATATGAATATCTTTATTAGTAGAAATTAAATGTAATAATGTACTATTTGCATTTGGTAGAACTCTAATGGCTAAAGATTTTCCTTCCATGTCTTGAAAGAAAATTGTTTGTTCTTCATTTTGTTTTTCTGGCTGTTTTTGCTTAGAAAAAAATCGTTTTACTTTTTCAAACATTTATAGTATTCTCCTTTTATTAAATAGAACACTATAATCTAATACATGAAAGAATTTATATGCCAATAATACACACAAATGAATTTTGGGATTATGTAATAAATGAATCCGATGTAATATTGGATAAATTTGCTGAAATATTAACTAAAAAAGTATATGATTTTAATACAAAAACATATGACGTAAGTAAATATTATCAATTAGTACCTATCATAACAATTAATAATAATACTTATAAAATATTAAAATTTCCTGGTGGATTAATTAATTATATTACAAATAGTTTTTCAAATATTCCAGTTGAAATTAAAGATAGAAAATATCCATTATATACTGAAGAAGATATTTTGGCTACTTGTAAAGAAATTAATAAATTAAATCCAAGTTTTGAAATAAGGGATTATCAAATAGAAGGTGTTCAAGCAAGTTTGAATAAATTTAGAAGTTTAATATATTCATCAGTTGGCTCTGGTAAAACCTCTATAATGTGTATTGTTTGTAAAATATTAAAAGATCAAAGAATCTTAATAATTAATAATAGAAATAGTATTTTAAATCAAATTTATGAAAGATTATTATCATTTGGTATAGATGATGTTTCTTTTAATCCAAGTGGAGAACCAGATTATACAAAAAGAATTGTTATAATAAATTCTGCAATTTCTGATAGTAGATTAAATTCTCAAAATAAAGATTATATTAATTTTTTAAAAAATGAAGTAAATACAATAATTTATGATGAGGCTCATCATACGGCCGGAATAACTTTTTTTGAACCAATATTTTATACTGATCCTGAAAGATTACAACATATAATTGGATATACTGGTAGTCCATTTAGAAATTATGAAAATATTTATAAAGAAGATGAAGATTTTAGAATGCTGGGTATTATTGGGGAACCTGTATTTACTTATAAAATGAAAGATACTATAGAAGATGGTAATATTGCTCAACCATATGGATATTTTATAAGATTTCAAAATAAACCACAATTTGTACCCCCACAATTTAAAGACAATTATTATATGCAATATAGAGCTAATATTACATATAATAAAGCTAGAAATAAAGCTGGTTTAGAAATGCTAAAATTTTTAAATAGAAATGGAATAAAAACATTAGCTTGTTTTAACAATATTAAACCTGGACAAAAATTATTAAAAGAATTAAAAGAAAATGGAGTAAAAGCTTTATTTATTTGTGGTGATGAAACTATTTATGAATATGTAACTAATAAAAGAAATACATTAAAATTAGAGAAAAGATCTGGTAATACAGATGATATACGAAAAGCACTATTAACTGATTATAATATAATAATTTGTTCAACCGTATTAGATGAAGGAGTTGATATAGATATTTTTCAAGCTGCTGTTCTTTTTAGTGCAGGTAAAACTCCAATTGCCGGTATACAAAGAATAGGTAGAGCGAGTCGTAAACGTAAAAATGAAAGAAATATATCATTTGTTATTGATTTTTTAGATTTAAATAGTCACTATACATTCATTGATCATTATAAAAAAAGAAGACAAATGATGATTGATTCAGGAGTAAAAATTTTAGATCAAGTTCAAGACTTTATAAAATTAGTGGAAGAAATAAAAGAAGAAAAAGAAAAATAATTTATAAATATTATAATAATATATTACTTCTATAATTTTGTAAATTGAATGAATGGAGAAAAAGTTAAATGGAAACCGATAACCAAGAAAAGCTTGATGATGTATTTAATACAGCTATTCAAGAAAAATTTTTAACATTACTAATTTATAATAAAGATTGGGCCAAAGGTATAGGTTTAGATTTAATTAAAGCTGAATATTTTGAAAATAATATATTAAGAAAAATATGTCAATTAATTCATGATCATTATAAAAATTTAAAAACATCTCCATCAAAAGATATTTTAGAAGAAGATATTAGAAATTATATAGATTCAACAAAAGCATTAAGTACTAAAGATTTTTTTGCATATAAAGAAGTTATAGATAGAATATATAATATTGAAGCAGATTCAAATAATTTAGAATGGTATAAAGATAAAATAGTAGAATTTGTAAGAAAAATTACATGGAAAAAGGCATTAAGTAAAGGTGAACAATGTTTAGATGTTGGAAATTATACAGAAGCAATAGAAAAATTTAAACAAGTATTAAATATAACAGCAGATGAAGATACAGGATTAGATTTTGAAACATTAGATTTTGATGCATTTGCTGATAATTTATCTGAAGTATATGATAAAACAAATATGATTCATACAGGTATTTCTGCCTGGGATGATGCTTTAGGTGGTGGATTTGTTAAAAAAAATATACATATTATAGGTGCAGCTCCTGGTGCTGGTAAATCAAGAATAATGGCTTATCTTGCAAAAAGAGCTTTAATGGATCTTAAAAAAGTAATATTCTTTACTCTTGAATTATCTGAAGAAGAAACGATGGCAAATATTATAACTTCTTATAGTGGTTTGACTATTTCAGAAATTGCAGATAAAACAAGAAGAGAAGAATATAAAGAATTATCAATTGCTTTTAGAGAAAAATATAATGCAGATTTAGCTATTAAATATTATAATCCAGGTGCTGTTTCTACTGATACTTTACATAATTGTATATATAAAATTATACAAATGAAAGAAAGAAAAGGTTATAAAAATTGGTATCCAGATGTAATATTTGTAGATTATCTTGATAAATTATTACCTACAATTAAAATTAAAGGTAGTAGTTATGAAGATATGGGAGCGGTTGCTACAGATTTAAAGGCATTGGCTGTTGCATTTAATTGTCCAGTAATAACCGGTTCACAACTTGGTAAGGTTACTTGGACTTTAACTGGTGATTCGGTTGTTGGTATGTCAGCTATTGCTGAATCTGCTCAAAAAGTACATTTAGCACATACTATGACAACAGTTAATAGAAATCCAGCAGAAAAAGAGCAGAATAAAGCTAGATTATTTTTGGCTAAATCTCGTTCAGGTAAACCAGATACTGTTGTATATATTAATTATGATATTGGTAAATGTTCATTTGCAGATTCTGATCCATGGGATCCAAATCAATTAGAATCAATTGGTAATTATACAATTAAAGATACAAGTGCCAAGTAATAAAAAAGAGCTGACTTAAAAAATCAGCTCTAGTTTTTTCAATGTATGGAAGCCTAGATGTTCAACATTACTACTTATTTCATTCACTCCAAAACATAGGACAAAATTTTAAACCTAACTTTTAGAACATTTTTTGTTTTATTTTTAATAAATATGATGTATAAATTTAAAAAAAGGTAAAAAATGTATAGTTTTTTTATATATAATAATCGTGATAATAGATCTTTATTAGCTCCTTTATATTATATATGTATAAAGGTATGTAAGCGTGATAAAATGAATTATTATAAGCCAATAGATTACTTTGAGTTTTATTGGATAATTAATAAAGCTAACATCAAACATTTAAAAAAATATTATACCTGTGTAATATCTTATGATTTTTTAAGATTATATGATGAATGTGAATTTGTACCAGCTACATTTAATGCAGACTGGTGTGTAAATTATGATATTACAACGGAAAATAAAATTAGGTTTAAAAAAGATAAACCAGTAATTCTTGGATATGATTATAGTAATGATTATTCAGCTTATATTTCATGTAATGCTTGTAAAGATTTAGATTATGCAATAAATGCTTATAAATTATATGGTAAAAAAATATTTATTGTTAAAAACTGTATATTTAAGGTTTTACATTTTTTTAAAAATATTTTTTTATGGAAAACAAAGGAGAAAAAAGATGAAACATAATAATACAAATCAATATTATCGTTATAATTGGTCTAAATTCGGAAAAATAATTAGGCATATTCTTAATTATTTTGGATTAGCTTTAGAAAAAGATTGGGCATATTGTGATGCTATGTGGATTAATGCTTTAAATCATTGTGCTACAGGTTTATTAGATAAAAATACATCTATAAAAGTAAAAGAGAATTTAGCTGAACTAATGGTATTAATCGATGAAGATGGTAAAGAATTTATTAATGGGTGGTATAAAGATTTTGAAAAAGTAAATAACGGTTATGATAATAAATTTACTATTAATTATATAAATGCCTTAAAAGAGATATGTCCATTACTTGAAAAATATCAAAAACAATATAGATTGGGTAAGTATATGGTTGAGGAATAATATGATTAATCATTTAAGATTACAACAAAATATTGAAGATGAATATGAGGCTCAACAATTAAATGATTTTTATAATCAAGAAAATGAGTCTAAAAAAGAAAAATTACAAAAAATACGTAAAGATTATTATTTACAACAAACTATTTTAAAAACAAAATTAAAGGAAAAATTAAATGCAAATCATAAGTGATATACAATTAGATTATAGTGATGTTTTAATCGTACCTCAAACTACTACAATAAATCACAGAGGAGAAGTAGAAGTAGTTAGACATTTTAAACAACTTGAACCAGATCTTGGAATGGGTTATATTAGAGAGTTTAAATGTTGTCCTATTATGAATGCTAATATGACTCAAACTGGTACATTTGAAGTAGCAAATAAATTACGTTCACATGATATGATTGGTTGTATTCATAAATTTTATACTGCTAAACAGATTAATGAATTTTTTGATAAATATGGTTCTGAGGGTGTTACATTTTTTATTACAATTGGACTTAGAAATCAAGCAGAAGAAATTCTAAAGTTAAGAGCTTGTAAAGATTATATGTGGTCTATTTTGATTGATGTTCCAAATGCTTATATTCCAGATGTTGAAGATTTCGTTAAACTTGTACGTAATGAATTTCCAGATAGGATTATTGCAGTAGGTAATGTATGCACGGGCGATCGTACCCAAGAATTGATTAAAGCCGGTGCGAATATTGTTAAAGTAGGTATTGGTCCAAGTGCTGTTTGTCGTACACGTCATACTACAGGTTGTGGTCGTCCTCAATTGTCTGCAGTTATTGAATGTGCTAATGCAGCTCATCAGGTTGGTGGTTTAATTATTGCTGATGGTGGATTTACAATGCCTGGTGATTTATGTAAAGCGTTTGTAGCTGGAGCAGATATTTGTATGTCTGGTTCAATGTTTGCTGGTTGCGATGAGGCAGCTGGAGATGTTATAACTAAAGCATATGAAACAAATGAATATGATTCATGTACTTGGATTGATAAATTAGGATTTATTCATAATACTATAGATGATCCAATTCCTAATGATGGAACATTTTATGATTTAGGTAAGAAAAAAATTGAAACAAAGAAATTTAAAGAATATTATGGAATGTCATCTTTTAGAGCACAATGCGAAAATTATGGTAAAAAAACAACTACCGGTACATCAGAAGGTGTTGAAAGTAAATTAATTCCATATACAGGGTCAGTTGAAGATACTATAAATAATATTAAAGGAGCCTTACGTAGTTGTGGTAGCTATATTGGAGCTAAAAACATTAAAACTTTTAGTCGTCAAGGTAGTTTTTATAGGGTTAATAGGATTCAGTAATGCATAAAAAATTGTTTTACTTTTATCTCATATTTTTTATATTTATATTAATAATAACTTTTTGTATAATAAATTGTATGAATAGTTATAGTGATATAATTATTTATTTAAAAGGACTAGATCAATGAAAGCAAAAGTTTTAAAGCAATTATTAAATACAAATTATGTGGTTCAAGAAATTCCAGATAAAATTTGTATAAGCAGTTATTATGTTACTGATTTAATTGCTATTGATAAAAAAACATTAAAACTTACATATGCTTTAGATACTTTTCATGAGGGCAGAAATGCTTTAAAAAGTGAACAATTAGAAAACATTTGGGATAAATTAACTCAAATGATAAAAGATGGTAGTATTAAAGATATAATAAAAGGAAATGACTCTATAGAAGGTATGAAAATTTTTTATTATTTCGATGAAGATACTAAAAAAGTTATTAAATCTTATACAGATGAATATGGTTGGCCAAATGTAGATTATACGGGTAAATTAATTTATGATAATAATTGTTTTGAAACAGAAAAAGAAGCAATTGATCATGGTATAGAAGTTTTATTATCTAATTTAAAATATACAGAACAATATCTTAATGAAGAAATAGAAAGATTTACAGAAAGAACTACTAAATTAAACACCAGAATTGTAAAAATACAAGAGGCTTTAAGTAATTTATTTGAAAGAGATACTGATGGAAAAAAACCAATTAAAAATTAAAGAAGAAACAAATATTGATAAATTTATAAAAATATTTGATCATGTAATTTGGTATGTTATAGGTATAGTTATTATATTAAGTATAGCATATACAAGTGCACATGAAAGTAAAAAAATTTATTTAACAGGTACATTAAATTGTGCTGAAATAGTAAAGGAATAATAATGAAACCAGAAAATAAAAAAATATTACATAGAGCAATAGCAACTTTTGGTAGAAGTAATCAAAAGATGCAAACATTAGAAGAATTAATGGAATTACAAAGAGCTATATTTGAAAATGTACATAGAGGAACTGACAATAAAAAAGAAATTGTTGAGGAAGTTGCTGATGTAGAAATAATGTTAGCTCAAGTAAAAATGATTTATGATATTGACCAAAAAGAAATTGAAAAAATACAAGATTATAAAGTAGGTAGATTAGATCATACTATAGATAAATATTTAGCAAAACAAGCAGCAAATAATGAACAAGTTGAAAAACAAACACCAGATTTTACTGCTTTAATTGATAGAGAAACTTCAAATGGTCGTTAATATTTTGTTCTAATAAAAAATTAAAGGAGTTTATAATGTTTATAATTCAAAATGCAAAAAGATCTTATAATTGTTATTTGTCTGAAAATAATGAATGGAAAGGCTTATTAGAAGCAAAAACATTTAAGACAAAAGATGAAATTACTAATGTTCCAGAAGATGGTAAAATTGTTGAATGGAATGAAGTAGTAGGTTTAAAAAGTAAAGATAATTAAAAAAATTGCTTTACAAATGAAAAAAATTTGATATAAATGAATTTATTAAAGATTGATGAGAGTTATAAAACATTGTGAATAAGAAATGATATATAGCGGGGTAGAGCAGTGGTAGCTCGTCAGGCCCATAACCTGAAGGTCGGTGGTTCAATTCCATCCCCCGCGACCATTTTTAGGCAGGTACAGCAAATTTTTTAAAACTTCTACTTGAAATGGAACTGATTCTGCCTAGTATTAAAAGTTTTTTTTAGATAGGTACAGCAGTATTTTAATTACGAGGTCAAGTAATTTCTATCTAGTATTTTGAGTTTTTAGACACATACAGCAATTTAAGCAAATCCCATGACTTTTAATCATGCAAGAGTGCGTGTCTAGTTTTTAGTTTTGTTCTACTATATAGACAAAGTTTTTTTATAGTAGGAATTTGTTTAATGCGTATTTATACTGATGCAAGTACACGTAAAGTTTCTGGCTTAGGTTATATCGCGACAAATAGTAAACATACAGAAATTCAAAAAAATGGTATAGTAATTGATCAACAGGATAATAATACTGCTGAATTGTTAGCTATTGTTTATGCTATAGATGATACTCAAAATTTACTTCAAGATAATGAAAAAGTTATAATATTTACTGATTCAACTTATGCTATAAATGCTATAAGAAATAATATTTATAGACCAGAAGAAGAACCAATAGTAAAGAAAATTCAAAATTTAATGGAATATAGCGATTATACATTATTTTGGGTAAAAGGTCATTGTCAAGATGGTACATTATTATCACATTTTAATAAACGAGCTGATAAAATGTCAAAATTAACGCGTAAACAATATGAAAAGGAACAAGAAAAACTTAAAAAATCTAGAATAAAAATATTATATGATAAAATAAAAAATCATATTCATTTTTAATGGAAAATAGCTTAGAAGTAGAGCAGCAGGTTGAACTGTTATGTCGTTAGGTGCAATTCCTAACTTTTCCCCCGTTTAATGCCTAAGATAGCTCAGTCTGGTAGAGCACGTTTTTTTTTGTATCTAGTCCAGATACTTACAGCTAATCTTTTGAAATTGCCTGGTAAGCACGTGGTCGTTGGTTCAAATCCAACTCTTAGGCGCTTTTTAAATTTAGGGATCAAAAAAAATGGATAATACTTTAGAAAAAGTAAAATCTATTCTAGAGAAGGATTTAGGATTTTCAATAACTAAAATTAAAGAAAATTCTAAATTGGTAGAAGATTTAGGCGCCGACAGTTTAGATAAAGTTGAAATTATCATGGATATAGAAAATGAATTTGATTTAACTATTCCAGATAAAGATGCTGAAAAATTCGAAACTGTTAAAGATATCTTAGACTTTCTATCAAAAAACAACTAATACAAACTATGCTCTTAATTATAAAATATTAAAAAATTATATTTAAGAGCATAATTTTTGTATATTTCAGAAAAAATGTTTACTTTCGGTATTGTTTAACAGTTCTATAAAACATGATTAGATTAAACGTAACATATTTAAGTTCAGAAAATCAACCTTCAATAGATAGTTGATGGGCTTAATGTTTTACTAAAAATCTGAAAAATGTTTAAGCCCGCAAGATCAAAAATTTTGCGGGTTTTTTATAGAGCTATAATATATCGTGAATAAGAAATGATATTTAAAAAGTTAATAGACTCCAGAGGCTTTTTACTTAATTTATTTTAAGTATAGCACAATTCTCAGTTTGTGGAATACCACCTGCATTATAAATAAAACGTTAATATTTATAAATGGGAGTAATCTTTTTATGGAAGGTTGGCTGAGCGGTTTAAAGCAGCTGCCTACTAAGCAGTCGAGGGTAGTAATACTCTCCGTGTGTTCGAATCACACACCTTCCGCCAATTTATACTGCGGTAGCTCAGTTGGTTAGAGCAT